>Ga0209373_10000580_pt1 | contig 56397 bp, 36 predicted proteins | sample Higcelweek5metaG_FD_187173 | JGI IMG/M metagenome (GOLD analysis project Ga0209373, IMG submission 187173) | Freshwater pond sediment microbial communities from the University of Edinburgh, under environmental carbon perturbations - High... | ecosystem: Environmental > Aquatic > Freshwater >... | reverse complement strand
TAAACAAGCTGTTTTTATGAATGGAAAAGTTAAATCCATGAGGCAAAAACGAATGATCGTTTCATTTAGCCCCATTAAATACCTTGATTACGTTCTTTCTTTATAAAAGGTTACAAATCAGTTACAAGATCCGCTTTTCAGTATAATGAAAATATTCATGCGTATGGTCTGAACATACAATTTATTACCCTTTACAATTTTTTATTTTTATGATATATTTAAATACGGACTTAGAAAGACATTAAAACATTTGGAGGAACATTTATAATTATGAATTGGATAGAAATTAATATATATACTTCAACAGAAGCCATTGATTTAATATGCGGAAATTTGTTAGATATCGGAATAAAGGGTGCTGTAATAAAGGACTCTGCTGACTTCAATGAGTTTTTAGAAAACAAAGATGGTAAGTGGGATTATTTGGACGAAGATTTAATGAAACTTTCCGACTGTGAGACTTGTATAACAGTTTATGTACCTGAAAATTCACAGGGCAATGAAATGCTAATTGCTCTTAAAGCTATGTTAAAAGAGCTTTCCATAAAAGATTTGGATAAAAAATTTGGTCGTTTGGAAATAGAACTTCAAAATGTATGTGAAGAGGACTGGGCAAATAACTGGAAGCAATATTTTAAACCTTTGCATATTGGTGAAAATCTAATTGTCAAACCTAGTTGGGAAAGCTTGAGCGAAGATATATCAAAAAAAATTATTTTAGAAATAGACCCTGCTTCTAGCTTTGGTAGTGGCCAACATCATACTACTAAATTATGTTTAGAAATACTTGAAAAAAATATAAATAAAGATGATAAAGTTCTTGATATAGGTTGTGGTAGCGGAATTTTATCAATTGCATCTATTTTATTAGGTGCAAAAAGCTGCACTGCAATAGATATTGAGGAGAATTCTGTTAAAACAGCTATTGAAAATGCATTAAAAAATGATATAGATAGAGAAAAATATACTGCCTATTATGGAAATATATTAAACGATAATGAATTGGTATCTAAAATAGACACTGATTTTGATATGATAACTGCAAATATTGTTTCCGACGTTTTAATTGCTATGAACAATCTATTTAAAAATTTCCTAAAAGACAATGGCATACTTATTGTTTCTGGAATTATTTCCGAGAGAAAAGACGAAGTTATTTCTCATTTATCAATAAATTTTAACCTAACAGAAACTTTTGAAGAAGAAGATTGGGTTGCTTTAAAATTCATAAAAAAATAAAAAAATTAGAGGTGAATCTGTAAATAGGAGTTGTTTTCAGCTCCTGTTTTTATAAATTATGGCTAAATCAAAACACTATGGTAATGAAAGTATTACGATGTTAAAAGGTCCTGATAAAGTTAGAAAAAGACCAGGAGTAATATTTGGTTCAGATGGTATAGAAGGTTGTGAACATTCTATATTTGAAATAATATCAAATTCTATTGACGAAGCACGCTCAGGACATGGAGATAAAATAATAGTAACAAAATATAAAGATGGCACTGTAGAAGTTGAAGATTTTGGACGAGGCTGTCCAGTAGATTTTAACTCAAAAGAAGATAGATATAACTGGGAACTAGTTTATTGCGAGTTATATGCCGGTGGAAAGTATGATTCACATTCTACAACATATGAATACTCTTTAGGCTTAAACGGTCTCGGTTTGTGTGCCACTCAATTTGCTTCTGAATTTATGGATGTTGAGGTAAATAGGGATGGTTTTACATACACTCTACATTTTGAAAAAGGTGAAAATGTAGGTGGTTTAACAAAAAAAGAAACCAAAAGCAAAAAAACTGGTACTAAAACAAAGTGGAAACCAGACTTAGAAGTATTTACAGAAATAAATGTTAATGATGAATACTTTAGAGATATTTTAAAAAGGCAAGCAATAGTAAATCCAAACTTATTATTTATCTTTAAATCAGAGGTTGATTCCGGTAAATTTATAGAAGAAAGATTTATATATGAAAATGGTATAACTGATTATGTAAACGAAATAGCAAGTAACCAAAACCTAACTTCATTTCAGTTTTGGCAATGTGATAAAGTAGGAAGAGACAGACCTGATAAAAGCGACTACAAGCTAAAATTATCAGTTGCATTAACTTTTTCAAATAAAACCAAGAAAATTGAATACTATCATAATTCAAGTTTTCTTGAACATGGTGGTTCACCTGAAAAAGCTGTAAAACAAGCTTTTGTTTCACAAATAGATTCTTATTTAAAACAAAATAACAAATACTTGAAAAATGAAAGCAAAATAAATTTTGTTGATATCGAAGAGTGTTTAATCTTAATTTCATCCTCTTTTTCAACACAAACTTCCTATGAAAATCAAACAAAAAAAGCAATTACAAATAAGTTTATATATGAAGCTATGACAGAATTTCTAAAGCATCAACTTGAAGTTTACTTTATAGAAAATCCTGATGAAGCGACTAAAATATGTGAACAAATAATAATAAATAAAAGAAGTCGTGAAAACGCAGAAAAAACCAGATTAAACATCAAAAAAAAGCTTGCTGGAAATATAGACTTATCAAATATGGTTCAAAAGTTTGTTGACTGTAGGACCAAAGATATAACTAGACGTGAACTATATATAGTTGAAGGAGATTCTGCTTTAGGTGCCGTTAAACTTGCTCGTGAAGCCGAATTCCAAGCAATAATTCCTGTACGAGGTAAAATTTTAAACTGTCTAAAAGCTGATTATGATAAAATATTTAAAAATGAAATTATTACAGATATAATAAAAGTTTTGGGTTGTGGAGTAGAAGTAAAGTCCAAATCAAACAAAGACTTGTCCTACTTTAACCTGGAAAATTTAAAGTGGAATAAAATAATTATTTGTACTGACGCAGATGTAGACGGATTTCAAATAAGAACTTTAATTCTCACCATGCTGTATAGGCTTGCTCCTACTTTAATAGATAATGATTATGTTTATATTGCAGAATCACCACTTTTTGAAATAAATACAAAAGATCAAACATATTTTGCATATACTGAAAGAGAAAAAACAAATATACTAAAAAAACTAGGTAATCAAAAATATACTTTACAACGTTCAAAAGGTTTGGGTGAAAATGAACCTGAAATGATGTCTTTAACAACTATGAACCCTAATACCAGAAGACTTATAAAAGTAACTGGTGATACTGTAGAGTCAACTGCATATATGTTTGATATGCTTTTAGGAGATAATCTGCAAGGTAGAAAAGACTATATTTCTGAATATGGCGGCAATTATCTTGATATGGCCGATATTTCTTAATCAAAAGGAAGGTAAAAATGGCAAAAAAAAATAACAAGGAAACCAAAAATAAAACTAACATACCTAAAGCATACATTGAAGGTGCAGGAATTGTAGTTAATGAAAAGATAACTGAAACTTTAGAAAAAAACTACATGCCTTATGCAATGAGTGTAATTGTTTCAAGAGCATTACCAGAAATAGACGGTTTCAAGCCATCTCATCGAAAACTATTATATACAATGTATAAAATGGGGCTACTTACAGGTTCAAGAACAAAATCTGCAAATGTAGTAGGTCAAACTATGAGATTGAACCCTCATGGAGATGGTGCTATTTATGAAACCTTAGTTAGATTATCACGAGGGAATGGAACTTTATTGCATTCTTATATAGATTCAAAAGGTAACTTTGGTAAATCATACTCACGTGATATGGCATATGCTGCATCCAGATATACTGAAGTTAAACTTGATGCTATATGCAATGAATTATTTAAGGACATAGATAAAAACACTGTTGATTTCATTCCCAATTATGATAATTCAACTACTGAACCAACACTTTTACCAGCTTCTTTTCCATCTATTTTAATTAATTCAAATGTAGGTATTGCTGTTTCTATGGCAAGTACTGTATGCCCTTTTAATTTGGCAGAAGTTTGTGAAACCTGTATAGCTTTAATTAAAAATCCAAATCACGATATTTTGAGCACTCTCAAATCGCCTGACTTCCCCACTGGTGGTTTTATTTTATATGATGAGGATGAGACAAAGAAAATTTATGAAACTGGTAGAGGTTCTATAAAAATTCGTTCTAAATATAATTACGATGCTACAGCAAATTGTATTGAAGTAACAGAAATACCATATGGAACTACAATAGAAGCCATCATAGATAAAATTATAGATTTAATAAAAAACGGTAAAATAAGAGAGATTTCTTATTTACGTGACGAAACTGATTTAGGTGGATTAAAAATTGCCATAGACTTAAAAAGAGGGATTGACCCTGATAAATTAATGCAGAAATTATACAAAATGACTCCGTTACAGGACAATTATTCTTGTAATTTCAACATATTAATCAATGGTAATCCACGTGTAATGGGTGTACGTGAAATATTAACTGAATGGACTAAATTTAGAGAAGACTGTGTCAGAAGAAGAGTAATTTTTGAATTAAATAAAAAAAGTGAAAAATTACATTTGTTAAAAGCTTTGCAAAAAATTCTACTTGATATAGATAAAGCTATAAAAATAGTAAGGGAAACTGAAGAGGAAAATGAAGTAGTTTCAAACTTAATGATTGGTTTTGGCATTGATACTATTCAGGCTGAATATGTTGCGGAAATAAAGCTACGACATCTAAACCGAGAATATATATTAAACAGAACTAAAGAAATCAGTGAACTTGAAAATCAAATAAATGAAATGCAAGAAACACTTGAAGACCGTAAAAAAATATTGAAAATAATAATTGATGAACTTAAAAACGTCATAAAAAAATATCAAAAACCTAGACAAAGTGTTCTCTTGTATCCTGCAGAAGTAGAAGAATATATAGAAGAAGATGAAACTCCTGATTATAATGCCACTATCTTTCTCTCAAATAGCGGATATTTCAAGAAAATAATCCCTCAATCTTTAAGAATGAACAGTGAACAAAAACTTAAAGAAGGAGATTATATAACTACTCAAATTGAAATTTCAAATAAATATGATATTATATTTTTCAGTGACAAATATCAAGTTTATAAAACTAAAGCAAGTGCTTTTGATGATTCAAAATCAAGTGTACTTGGTGACTATATTCCTGCAAAACTTGAGTTTGATGACAATGAATTTGTTTTTAGTATGTTTGCAACAAAAGATTACTCTGGTTATTTACTTTTTATATATGAAAATGGTAAAATAGCTAAAATCCCACTATCTTCATATCAAACAAAAACCAACAGAAAAAAACTGACCAATGCATATTCTGACAAATTTTCGCTTATCAAAATAATATTTATTGAAGAGGATTGTGACATTTTAATTCGTTCTTCAAATGGGCGTGCTTTAATATTTAACACAGAATTGATAAACCCTAAAACCACACGAGATAGTATAGGTGTTCAAGTATTAAACTTAAAAGCAAAAGCTACAGTAGAAAGTGCAGAAATGGATATATCTGATATGGAACCTGAACTATATAACAAATTTAAAGTTAAAACTATACCTGCTTCCGGTTCGATTTCCAAATCCCTTCCCCCTTCAAATCAATTAAGTCTATTATAAAATCAAATATATATAAATTCTGCATTAAATCTTCTTTATGGAGTTATAATGCAGTTTTTTCATTTATTATTTTTAATACTTATTGACAATACTAATTTATAATGATATTATATTTATAGTTGAATTTTCAACAGTTGAATTTTCAATTAATATAGGAGGTAAAAATGAATTTTCATATAATAAACATGCTACTTAAATATGCAAAAAACTATGGACATAGTAAAATACATAAATCTGGGGTAAATGATACTGAGCATAAAATATGTGCTCTACTATATTTTCACAATAGTTTATCACAAGATATGGTATCAAATATGCTTTTACTTGATAAAACCACTGTTGCAAAGGCACTTTTAGCTCTAGAAAAACGTGAACTAATTACACGTGAACAAAACCCTAACAATAGACGTAAAAATATTTTAAACATTACAAATCTAGGTAAGGAAACCATCTCGGATATAGTTTCTATATATGATGAATGGCTTGAAAAAGTTGAGTCTTGTCTTTCCATTAATGAAAAAGAACAATTCCATACTTTGTGCAATAAATTACTAGATAATGCTAAACAAATTGAAAAGGATGAATTAAAAAATGAACTCCACTAAGCAAATCGAACTTATGAGTAATACCCCTGTTACAAAGGCAATACTTAAAATGTCTATACCTGTTGTTTTAGGAATGATGGTTCAAGTATTTTACAACCTTGTAGACACTTTTTTCATTGGAAAAATGAATGATGAAAATCAACTTGCAGCCGCAAATATTACAACCCCAATATTTATGCTTATGATGGCAATAGCGACTATAGTTAGTACTGGTGCTGCATCATATATTTCAAGATGTCTAGGAAATAAGGATAATAAGTCAGCCAACAAAACATTATCTACAGGAATTTCTATTTGCATAATTCTTTCTTTTATTATCATGTTAATCGGACTTATATTTAGTAAAAAAATTATTGTTGTTTTAGGTGCAACCGAATCAGTATATCCTTATGCACTTCAGTATACAACCGTTATGTTTATGGGAGCATTACCAGTCATGCTTAATTATACCTTTGGCCAACTTTTAAGAAGTGAAGGTAACGTTATGCCATCTATTATTGGAATGATGATAGGAACTGTTGTAAATATTATTCTCGATCCTATCTTTATATTTCTATTTGATATGGGTATTAAAGGTGCTGCAATTGCCACAGTTCTTGGAAATCTAGCATCTGTTTTATATTATATGTATTATTATTTATCTGGAAAAACTCTTGTAAAATTGAATTTTAAATACATATCTTATGAAAAAAGAATTTTGTTGCAAACTTTTTCAATTGGAATTCCTGCTGCTCTCAGTCAATTTTTAATGAGTGGTGCAATGATTACATGCAATAATCTTGCAAAGCACTATGGAGAAAATGCTGTTGCTGGTATGGGCATAGCAACTAAACTAATTTATATAGGTACATTTATTTTTATGGGTTTTGCAGCAGGATGTCAGCCACTTGTTGGATATAATTATGGTGCAAAAAATTATCAACGAATTAAATCAATAATTAAAAGTGGAATTATAATCACTGAAAGTATAGGCATCTTTTTAATAATTATTTTTGGATTATTAACCCCCAACCTTATCGGCATTTTTACACCTTTAACTGGAGTTATTGATGAAGGCACTAAAGTACTGAGCATTTATATGTTTTCCTTTATAATTATTGGTCCACAAATGATGATTTCTACAACAATACAATCATTTGGTAAGGCAAAAGAGTCTTTGATTCTATCTGTTGCACGTCAAGGTTTATTTTACATTCCTCTATTATTTTTATTAAACAAAAATTTTTCTTTCAAAGGTTTACTATTTGCACAACCTATTGCAGATGCAATGACTCTTACACTTGGTTGTATATTATTGGTCAACCTTATTTTCTCATTTAATAAAGAAACAAAAAAATTAAGTTATTAAAATTATAAATTTATCCATAATAAAAAGTGGCTGTAAAAAAACACGGCTTTATAAAACAAAAAAAATGGATATAACAATCTAACGTGAAGAAAATTTATTTTTTTCACGTTAGATTGTTATTAAAATTCAAGTTTATCGAGAAGTCTTTAGTGATTTTTGTTTTTTTAGATAGTACTTATGAAGATTAAATCCACAACAAATAAGTCCAAATTCCAAAAATATTGCTTTATTACCTCTTCGTCTAAGCCTTTTGTATTCACGATTCCATTTTATTATTCCATACGCACCTTCAGATTGAATACTACGGTTCATTCTAAGTAATGCTCCTTGGATACTGTTAAGATTTCCGATAACCTCTTAATGAAATTGATTAAGTTCAGAATTAACACTTACTATTCTGTTGTTCTTACTTTTGTAGTAGTCAAGCAAAATTGTAACACCGTTTCAAAAAATCAAGCGTATTTATATGACCATCTTTTAACTAAAGGGGCAAGACCATTATTAAAAGAGTGAGGTCTTGAGTGGTTATATCTTGTAAAAATGAAATCGTAAATGCAGGAATTTAAAACCTTATCAGAGTTAAAGCTGAAAAGGTAATAGAATTCATTTTTAAGGGTATTGTAGAAACGCTCCATCGGAGCATTATCATAAGGACAACCAGCCCTACTCATGCTCTGAATAACGCCATTCTCACTGCAAAAATCAACAAATTTCTTTGATGCGTATTGAACTTCCTTGATCTGAACTATGCCGAATTCAGGATAGTTCAGATAGAGGGAGCCAATATACAAGTGAAAAATACAGGCTGGCAATTACCGAATCAGGGCTTGTGCAAAGTATGAACAGTGCTGGTGGCAGATGCCACGATAACGCACGCTGCGAAAGTATGTGGGCGAGAATGAAAGAAGAACTGTTTTACAGTAGAAACAGAAAATCAGAAAATTACACCATAGAAGAGCTTAAAACCATGATATGGCGATACTTTATGAGTTATTGGAATAACCGCAGAATTTGTTCTGGCAATGGCGGGTTGCCACCTGCAGTTAAACGCAGACGGTATTATGAAACGCAAAAATCGGCAGCGTAAACATTTTCGGTGCGTATAGGAATAAATATCCATTTCGCTACGCTCCATGAATATTTATTCCTATACGCACATGTTATCCTCAAAATTTTTGAGTAAAATGTGTCAAGTGATATTGACAATATCGAAACTCCTGTAAAATCGCAAACTTTACCTTTAGAGGCTGAATAGTAACATCTATGCATTATTCCTACGGTTTGTTTGTAACAAAATTACAATTAATTGCTTATATTTTCATTTACATATTTCAAATTAAATGTTATTATAATAAAGATTATTAAATTAAATAATTACTATAGCGTAAAGGATGACAAAATTGAATTATAAAAATAAAAAGTTAAAACTTCATTTACAACTATTTTTATCAACACTATATTTAAGTTCTGTAACTTTTGGTGGCGGATATGTAATAATTTCTTTTATGAAAAAAATTTTTGTTGAAAAACATAATTGGCTTACAGAGGATGAAATGTTGGATATCACAACGCTTGCACAAAGTTCACCCGGTTCCATTGCAATAAACGCCTCTGTTTTAGTAGGCTATAAAATGGCTGGAATTACTGGTGCTTTTGTCACTGTTTTAGGAACAGTTGCTCCACCTCTGTTTATAATTTCTTTTATTTCAATTATATATTCAAAATTTTCTCAAAACGAAAATGTAAAATTTGTTTTAAAAGGAATGAACTCTGGTGTTTCTGCTGTAATAATAGATGTTTCCACTTCTATGTTTAAAAAAATCAAAAAAAGTTTTTTTTCATATACAATTTTTTTCTCTTCCTTTTTATTGGTTTTTTTATTAAATATAGATGTAAAAATAATAATAATCTCTTCTATAATTTTGGGGTTAGCTAGATTTTTTATTTTTAAAAAAAATAATGAAAGGAGTTTAAAATGATTTTTCTCCAATTATTTTATTCGTTTTTTTTAATAGGTATTTTTACACTTGGTGGTGGTTATGCTTCATTATCACTTATTCAAGAGCAAATTGTAGAAAAAAACAATTGGCTTACATCTTCTGAATATGTAGACTTAATAGCCATATCTCAAATGACTCCTGGTCCCATAGCTTTGAACGCTGCTACATTTGTTGGGCAGACAACCGCTGGATTTGCAGGATCTATTTCCGCTACCCTCGGATATGTCACACCTTCATTTATCATAGTTATAACTTTAGCTTACTTTATCAAAAAATCAAAAAATAAAGAAGCAATAGATATTATGCTTGATACCTTGAGACCTTCTGTTACTGCACTAATAATGATTTCCGGATTTGGAATGGCTTTTACATCTATATTAAACATTTCTTTTGAAATAATAGAAATAATCAAAATTAAAAGCATTGATATTGTTTCATTGCTTATTTTTACTTTTTCATTTTTTTTAATAAAAAAATTCAAACTAAACCCCATATATATAATAATTTTTTCTGGAATTTTAGGAATAATTGTGTATAAATTATTTAAATAAAAAAGCCCTTCGTATAGTGGCATATAATATCACTAACCGAAGGGCATTTTCATATTAAAATTTAACAACTATTTCTTTATAAAGACCTATATACAAATCAGCTGAAACTCCCCAACTGAAATCTTCACTCATCGCCTGTTTTATACATTTTTCCCATTTTGACTTAGACTCATATAATTCATAAGCTCTTTTGCAAGTATACAGCATATCATGTGCATTATAAGATTTAAATGTAAATCCATTTCCGTTCTTATCCGAACAATCTCTTACAGTATCTCTTAATCCGCCTGTTTCTCTTACTATTGGAATTGTACCATATCTCATAGCAATCATTTGTGCAAGGCCACATGGTTCGCTTTTTGAAGGCATTAAAAACATATCTACTCCAGAATAAATTCTTCTAGCCAATTCAGGAATAAATCCAATGGTTACACTTACTTTATCCGGATATCTATTTGACATTTCCACAAAAAAATCTTCATAAATTTTTTCACCACTACCTAAAACAGCAAACTTAAATCCGTGTTCTACCATTTCCTCGAATATATGTTTTATCAAATCAAGACCCTTGTGTGAAACAAATCTAGTTACAATTCCTATTAAAGGTTCATCTCCTTCTTGTAACTTTAATTCTGATAATAGATTATTTTTACATTCTAGTTTTCCAGATAAATCATTTATAGAATAATTCACAGAAATAAGCTTGTCAGTTTCAGGATTGTTAAATTCATAATCAATTCCATTTAAAAAGCCACATAATTTAAACTGCTTGTTTACAAGAATTCTATCAAGCCCATGTGAATACCAAGGATCAAGTATTTCCCATGCATAACTAGGGCTAACGGTTGTAACCTTATCTGCTATTTCAATTGCACTCTTCATAAGATTTACACAGTCATCATAAATTAGTAGGTCAGAGTGATATAATGGTATTCCCATAAGTTCGTTTATAACTTCTATACCAAATTTACCTTGATACTGTATATTATGTATTGTGAACACATGCTTAATGTTATCATAGCCTTGCTGAAACTTATAAAAAACATGATAATAAGCTGGTATTAAAGCAGCCTGCCAGTCATTTGTATGTATAATGTCTGGTTTAAAGTCAATATATCTTAACATTTCTAAAACTGCTCTGCAGAAAAAAACAAAACGCTCACAATCATCGTAAAATCCATATAAACCATCTCTACCAAAATAATATTCATTGTCAATAAAATAATATGTAACTCCATTACATATTGAAGTAAATATACCGCAATACTGTTTTCGCCAAGCTACATCAACAGTAAAATTAGCTATACAAGTTAAAGTAGTTCTCATTTGAGGTTTTATATTTTTATATAGAGGTAAGACAACCCTACAATCACAACCTTTTTGATTAAGAGCAACTGGCAAAGAACCAGCAACGTCTGCCAAGCCACCTGAAGCAATATAAGGCAAAGCTTCACTAGCTACATATAGTATATTCAATTTTTATCATCCTCTCAATATATCATTTTTTACATATATGTTACAATTTAACCTAAACATATATATTTTATAGCAGTTTTATTTTTATAAAATAAAACTGCTAATTTTAATATTATATTATAGCATATGAGCAAACTTTCCTATATACACAGGGTAAGTTTTTGAACCCATTAATATTCTTTCGTTTCCTATTATAACTTTCTTATCTGTTATAACCGAATCAATAATACAATTTATATCTATTTTGGTGTCTTGCATCAAAATGCAATTTTTAACTGTAGATCCTTTTCCTACTTTTACCCCTCTGAACAACACAGAATTTTCTACGTTACCATCTATTATGCAACCATCTGCAATCAATGAATTTTTTACATTTGCCTGAACCCCAAACTTAACTGGTCCATTATCTTTAACCTTAGTATATATGGGAAAATTTTTCAAGAATAAATTTGTTCTATTTTCAAAGTTCAATAACTCCATGTTTGCTTCGTAAAAATGAGCCATACTACTTATTTTTGAAAAATAACCTTTATGTTGATATCCAACTATTTTATACTCATTTTTCTTTCCTTGTAATATATCTTTTTCAAAACTGAATAAGCTTCTACTTACAGATTCTCTAACTATTTTTCTTAAAAAAGCCTTTGAAACGACAAACATGTTTAAACTTAGCTTAACTTCTCCGGACATATGAGGATTTAATAAAACATCAGTTACTCTATTTTCTTCATCAACTTCAATTATAGTAGAATAAATTTTTTCGTCTCCACCCATGATATAATTTGCATAAACCGCTGTTATATCTGCTCCACTTTTAATATGTGACTTTACAACTGGTCTAAAGTCAATTGTTGTAGCAACGTCGCAATCAGACATAACAACATAGTCAGCAGATGAATGCTCTACAAAATTCCAAATCCCATCCAAAGCTTCTAGTCTACCTCTATAAATACCACTACCCACATGACTAAATGGTGGTAGCAAATGAAGTCCGCCATTTTTTCTAGCCAAATCCCACTCTCTACCTGAACCAATATGATCAAGCAATGATTGATAATTTGATTTAGTAATTACTCCAACTTCAGGAATTCCTGAATTGGCGAAATTTGATAAAGGAAAATCTATAAGTCTATACCTACCTCCGAACATAACAGAACCCATAGTTCTTTCTTTAGTTAATTCAGGCACGGCTGCATCATGCATGTTTGCAAAAACCAAGCCTAAAACATCGTTGTTTATACCCATTTTCCTTCACCTCTCTATCTGATATCAGGGACCATTTCTTTTGGTTTTACCACTGCACTTTCTTCTATAGTAACATTATGACCAATTACAGAAATTCCCCATTCATCTTTATTTTCAGTTTCTTCAGGTGAAGCACCTATTACTGCACCAGAATTTACAATTGAGTTTTCACCAATTATTGAGTATTCTATTACTGCACCAGATTTTATAGTTGCACCTGGCATTATAACGCTATATTTTACTGTTGCATCTTTTTCAATAGTTACACCCTCAAAAACAACAGAAAAATCCACACTTCCATCTATATAACAACCCTCTGACATAAGCGTATTTTCAACCGTTGCATTTTCGCCTATGTATTGTGGAGGCATAATAGGATTTCTTGAATATATTTTCCATTCCGGATCATATAAATCCAATTGAATTTTAGGATTGATTAAATCCATATTTGCTTCCCATAAACTTTCTAATGTACCAACATCACGCCAATATCCGTCAAAAGAATATGCAACTAAATTTTCATCATTGTTAAGCATAGAAGGTATAATATCTTTTCCGAAATCCTTTGAACCTGTATTTGCATTTTCATTTTCTATAAGATATTTTTTCAGTTTAGCCCAAGTAAAGACATATATACCCATAGACGCCAATGTTGATTCTGGATTTTTAGGTTTTTCAACAAAGTTAACTACTTTTTTATTTTCATCACAAGTCATAATACCAAATCTAGAAGCCTCCTCTAGGGATACTTCTAAAACTGCAATGGTAGCATCTGCTTCTTTTTGCTTATGAAATTCAAGCATATCCGAATAATCCATTTTATAGATATGATCTCCACCAAGAACAACTATATATTCTGGGTCATATCTATCTATAAAACTTATATTTTGATAAATAGCATTTGCTGTTCCTTCATACCATGTTGCACCCATAGCTGTTTGATATGGTGGTAAAATATGAACTCCTCCACGTATTTTGTCCAAATCCCATGGTTGGCCATTCCCAATATAGTCATTTAAGGCCAATGGTTGATATTGAGTCAAAACTCCAACAGTATCTATACCTGAATTTGTACAGTTTGATAACGGAAAATCTATAATTCTATATCTTCCTCCATATGATACTGCGGGTTTTGCCATATCTTGTGTTAATGCGTATAGTCTACTCCCCTGTCCCCCAGCTAAAAGCATGGCTATACATTCCTTTTTTATGTACATACAAATCCTCCCTTACAAACTAATTTTTTAATTAATTTTAATAATATTCAATAAATTTAAAACTTACATAAAGTTTACGATTTTACAGGAGTTTCGACTCTGCGAGTCAACTGGGCTTTCCGGTCGCCCTGGACCTTCGGTAAAACATCTCTTGCCTTATACATATGGCTGAATAGTTACCTTTTGTGGCTAAATAGTAACAAACTTAATGATTATGTTCTGATTTATTACTAGGCGAATACTTTAAGTATACAACAGAAAGCGGTGCCAGTTTTAAGGATACATATTGATCATAACCATGAGTTGATTCATTTACCGTTTTTACAGAACTTTGTGTTATACCACTTCCGTTAAATTCAATTGAATCCGAGTTAAAAACCAATTTATAACGTCCTTTGAAAGGAACTCCTATTCTGTAATCATCACGCACAACAGGAACAAAATTACATACAGCAATAATTTCATCGCCATTATCATCTACTCTTCTAAAAGCTATAACACTTTGACGATAATCATCATTTGAAATCCAATTAAATCCTGTCCATGAATCATCATTTTCCCATAAAGGTGAATTTTCAATATAAAACTTATTTAATTGTTTGGTAAAATTAAGCATGTTTTTGTGTTCATCATACTGTAACAAGTCCCATTCTAATGCTTTTTGATAATTCCACTCATTTTTTTGCCCAAATTCCTGGCCCATAAATAGTAGTTTTTTGCCTGGATGTGCCATCATATAGCATAGAAATGCTCTATATGAACTGAATTTTTCCTCATAATTTATTCCACTCATTTTTTCTACCATAGAACATTTGCCATGTACCACTTCATCATGAGAAATTGGTAAAGCAAAATTTTCCGAAAAACAATAGAAAAATGAAAACGTAATTCTATCATGATTATAAGATCTATATATAGGGTCCAATGACATATATGCAAGCATGTCATTCATCCATCCCATATTCCATTTAAAGTTAAATCCAAGACCGCCTACATTTGTAGGCTTTGTAACTAAAGGCCATGCAGTAGATTCTTCTGCAATCATCATAACGTTTGGATTTCTTGTAAATACAGCTGTGTTTAAATACTTTAAAAATTCTATTGCTTCTAAATTTTCATGGCCACCATAAACATTAGGCATCCAGTCTCCATCATCTCTATCGTAATCTAAATATAGCATAGAAGCAACTGCGTCGACTCTTAGTCCGTCTATATGGTATTCTTCAATCCAATAACAAGCGTTTGAGATTAAAAATGAACGAACTGTACCTTTTCCAAAATCAAATATACGAGTTCCCCATGATCTATGTTCTTTTTTCCTGTTATCCTCATATTCATAACAACAAGTTCCATCAAATTCATAAAGTCCACTAGCATCTTTAGGAAAATGTGCAGGTACCCAATCCAAAATAACTCCTATTTCATGTTGATGAAATAAATCAATCATTTTCTTAAAATCATCTGGCGTACCAAATCTTGATGTTGGAGCAAAATATCCTGTTACTTGATATCCCCAAGAACCATCAAATGGATATTCAGACAATGGCATAAATTCTATATGTGTATATGACATAGTTTTTAAATATGGGATCATTTCTTCAGCAAATTTGACATAATTAAAGAACGAACCGTCTGGATAAGTTCTCCATGAGTTTAAATGTACTTCATATATGTTAACAGGGCTTTTATAAATAATTTGCTCATTTTTAAATTCAAACCAAGCGTTATCATTCCATTGATAATTACTTTCATAAATTTTTGAAGCAGTATCTGGTCTTGTTTCAAAATGCATTGCATATGGATCAGATTTTAAAATTATATCTCCTTTATAAGTTTCAATGCTATACTTATATATTTCAAACATCTCAAACTTAGGCAATACTATTTCCCATATTCCGCCCAACTTTTGATACATAGGATTTATATATCTATTCCAATTGTTAAAATCACCTACAAGTGATACTGATTTTGCATTTGGTGCCCATACACGAAAACGATGAAATTCTTCATCTCCACGTTTTATTTTGTGTGCACCCATAAATTTTTGTGCATCGTAATTTGTCCCTTGATGTAACAAAAAAACTTTTTCTTCAATTGACATTTTTTTATTTTTTTTATTCATTTATCAGCCCTCCTAATTTTATCTATATTTTAACAGACTTTTAATTATTAATCAAGTCTTTTTGATAAAAATTTTATATTTTAGTTGAATATAGCCATAATTTTTCTTATAAAATTGTTTAAACAACTAAAATACAAAACAATATATTCTGCTTTAAAAAGCAAAATATGTCACATTTTTTAGAATAATTTTTTGAGAGCTGTGGAAAACGTATATAAAGCTTCCATGTCCATTTCTTCCACTCTCACAGTAGCTTTAATATTTAATTCTCCTAAAACATTAATGATTTTTTGTTTTTCTATATTCATCATAGAAGAAACTGCATTTACTATAGTTTTTCTTCTTTGAGAAAAAGCACTTTTAATTATTTTAAAGAAAAAAGATTCATCTTCTTCATTTAAAAAATGGGTATTGTCTCTAAGAGTAATTTTAATAACAGACGAATCTACATTTGGAGAAGGCATAAAACTACCTCTAGAAACATCGAACAATTTTTCAGTTTCGGCATAGTAGTTTACCGCCACAGTAATAGCACCTGATTCACGTGTACCAACTTTTGCACATATTCTTTGAGCGGCTTCTTTTTGAACCATTACGGTAATAGATTTTATAGGCAACTTACTTTCAAGTAACATCATTATAATTGGAGAGGTAAGATAATATGGTAAATTCGCACACACGGCAACATCCATATTCTTAAATTCATCATCAATTATTTTATGCAAATCAACTTTCATAACATCTTCATTTATTATTTTAATGTTGTTATAATCCTTTAAAGTTTTACCTAAAATAGACAACAATCTATTATCTATTTCTATTGCCAACACTTTTTCTGCACGTGAAGCTAACTCAACAGTTAGTGTTCCTATTCCGGTTCCTATTTCAATTATTCCAAATCCTTTTTTTGCGTTTCCCATTTCAGCAATTTTAGGACATACAGATGGATTTATTAAAAAATTTTGACCAAGACTTTTAGAAAAATTAAAATCAAAATCATTTATTATTTCTTTTAAATAACTAATATCAGTTAGTTTTCCCATTAAACACCTTTCATGTATTAATAAAGGAATAATTAAATAAAAATATTCACAATATTAATCGACCAATTTGAATTTTTTTAAATAGATTTTTTATTTTTTTTGTTTTTTTATTTTTCCTGAAAAACTTGATTATAAAAATCAAATAAATTATAATTATAATTATAATTATAATTTAAGGAGTGTTTGTTTTGCAGAGAAAAGATAAAATGAATTATTATTTAGATATTGCTGAAGCAGTTTTAGAACGTGGAACTTGTATAAGACGTAAATTTGGAGCAGTAATAGTTCAAAATGATGAAATAATTTCTACGGGTTATGTAGGTGCACCACGCGGCCGTCTAAACTGTTCAGATTTGGGGTATTGTATGCGTGAAGAATTAAATATCCCCAAAGGAGAAAGATATGAAATGTGTCGTTCTGTTCATGCAGAAGCGAATGCAATAATATCTGCACCAAGAGAAAGAATGTTAAATGCTGATATATATTTAGCATGTCATGATGCAAAAACGAACGAATTGTATGGTGATGTTGAACCATGTTCTATGTGTAAAAGATTAATTATCAACGCTGGCATATCAAGAGTAATTGTGAGAACCTCTAAAACAGACTATAAAATTATAGAAGTTTCTTATTGGATTAACAACGATGATTCTTTAACAGATAAAAAAGGTTATTAAAATCATTATTAATTAAATTATATCATACATAGTGTTACAAGTCAAAACTATTATTCATAAAAACATGTAAAATTTAATATATACTTATGCATTATTTTTTATGGATTTTTACATAATGACATATTCAAAATATTTTTTTTAGAAATAGATGGTGATTAAATGCAAAAAATAGCACAATTTTTTAAAATAAGTTTTAATCAATTTTCAATTGATTTTATAAATTCTAGTAAAAATTATAAAAATTATTCAAAAGAAAAATTAGAAACAATATATAACTCTATAACTTTACCTAAACGAGCAACTAAAGGTTCGGCTGGTTATGATTTTTTTCTGCCACATGATTTAAATTTAAATCCCAATGAAACCATAATTATTACTACAGGTATAAGAGTAAGTATAGATGATGGTTGGGTATTAAAATGCTATCCTAGAAGCAGTTTAGGATTTAAATTTAAGCTTAAACTAGATAATACGGTAGGTATAATTGATAGTGATTATTTTAATGCCAAAAACGAAGGACATATTATGGCTAAAATAACTAATAATTCAGATCAAATCTTAAAACTTGATGAAGGTTCAGCATTTATTCAAGGTGTTTTTGTACAGTATGGAATTACTATTGACGATGATGTAGAAGAACTCCGTACTGGTGGTTTCGGAAGTACAAACTAACTATTTTATTGATTAATTTTTTTATTACTATTTTTTAACCTTTAAAAAATAGTAATAAATGAAATTTAACCATTTTAAATAATAAAATAAATAATATACTATAAATTATTTTTTAAATTAAGCTTTTTTTCATCTCTTTATACAAAAAAAAATTAATCTATTGACAAAGGGAAATAATTATTGTATTATTTAAATATCAAGTTTATATGTTATAAATTTTAATGATTTTAGAACAATGGCGTTTTAATTTCAAAGTTTCTTATTGATTTTAATAAGAAATATGAAATTAAAACGCTTTATTTTTTGAGGAGGATTTTATTTATGTTAGTACAAAATACAAAAGATGCTAGTATATCTGATTTTTTTGGTTGCAATGTTTTTAATGAAACGGTTATGAGAGAAAGATTACCTAAAAATATTTTTAAAGCGGTAATGAAAACAAGATCTCTAGGACTTTCACTTGATATTCATGTTGCTGACGTAGTTGCAAATGCTATGAAAGATTGGGCTTTAGAAAAAGGTGCCACTCACTATACTCACTGGTTTCAACCTATGACTGGAATAACTGCTGAAAAACATGATTCATTTATTTCACCTGCACCAAATGGAACTGTTATTTTAGAGTTTTCAGGTAAAGAATTAATAAAAGGTGAGCCAGATGCATCCTCTTTCCCTTCTGGCGGACTTAGAGCAACTTTTGAAGCTAGAGGATATACAGCTTGGGATCCTACTTCAGATGCTTTTGTTAAAGATAACACTTTATATATACCTACTGCATTCTGTTCATACACAGGTGAAGTATTAGACAAAAAAACTCCTTTATTACGTTCAATGGAAATTGCGAGTGAACAAGCTTTAAGAATTTTAAAATTATTTGGAAATATCCAAGCAGATAGAGTAACTACAACTGTTGGACCTGAGCAAGAATACTTTTTAATAGATAAATCTTTATACGATCAAAGACTTGACTTAATAATGTCCGGTAGAACTCTTTTTGGTGCTAAACCTCCAAAAGGTCAAGAACTTGAAGATCATTATTTTGGAAATATTAAACAAAGAGTTTCTGATTTTATGAAGGAATTAGACTCAGAATTATGGAAACTTGGTATTTTTGCCAAAACAAAACATAATGAGGTTGCTCCTGCACAACATGAATTGGCTCCTGTTTTCACTACTTCAAACATTGCTGCTGACCACAACCAATTAACAATGGAATTAATGAAGAAAATTGCTCTTAAACATGGTTTAGTATGCTTATTACACGAAAAACCATTTGCTGGTGTAAATGGTTCAGGTAAACATAACAACTGGTCTATGTCTTCTAGTGATGGACAAAATCTTTTAGATCCAGGTGAAACACCAAGAGAAAATCTACAGTTTTTAACATTTTTGTGTGCAGTAATAAAGGGTGTTCATAAATATTCTGATTTATTGAGATTATCAGCTTCTGGTGCTGGTAACGACCACCGTCTAGGTGCAAATGAAGCTCCTCCTGCAGTTATTTCTATGTTTATAGGTGCAGAACTTGCTGATGTTTTACATTCGCTTGAAACTGGCGAACCATATGTTGACAAATGTGAAAGAGAATTCATTATTGGCGTTAACTCCCTTCCTAACTTCCCTAAAGATACAACTGACAGAAACAGAACTTCTCCATTTGCTTTCACAGGAAATAAGTTTGAATTTAGAATGCTTGGTTCTTCTGACTCTATTTCATGTGTAAATACAATTTTAAATACAGTTATTGCTGAAATATTATCTGAATTTGCAGAAGTACTTGAAAAAGCAGATGATTTTGATAAGGCATTAAACGAACTTTTAGTTGATACTATTAAAAACCACAAACAAATTATATTTAACGGAAATGGTTATTCTGAAGAATGGATACAAGAAGCAACTACAGTAAGAGGCTTGCCAAACTATGTATCAACAGTTGATTGTTTACCAAAATATACAGATAAAAAGAATATGGACTTATTTACTAAGTTTAAAGTATATACCGAAGCTGAAATAAAATCTAGAACAGAAATCCTACTTGAAAACTACAGTAAAGTTATAAACATTGAAGCTTTAACAATGATAGATATGGCTAAAAAACAAATACTTCCTGCTGTAATGGAGTATACAAAACAAGTATGTGATTTAGTTATTTCCAAAAAATCAATTGGATTATCTGGTGGTGCAGAAGAAAAACTTGCAACTAGACTTTCTGGCGCTACTTCTAGCTTAGATACTGCAATATCTACTTTAGAACAAAAACTTATAGATTCAAAAAATGTTGAAGGTGCAGAAGAAATAGCAAAATACTTTAAAAATGAAGTATTTACTTCTATGCAGTCATTACGTGTTATCGCTGATGAACTTGAGACAATCGTTTCATCTAAGATATGGCCATTCCCAACATATTCTGAATTATTATTTAAAATTTAAAATATTTCTATAAAACAAAAAACCTACTTTTTAAAGTAGGTTTTTTGTTTTATAGAAAGGTCAAAGCATTCAATCTATGTAATTTGGAATTATTATTCAGCCATATGTTTTTTACCGAAGGTCCAGGGCGACCATAAAGCCCGGTCGACTCCGCAGAGTAGACACTCTTTGAATTATTCCATTTAAGAAAATTGCTGAGGCAATTTATGAGGCTCTGCCTCAAACTCCGCTTCTTTTTCTATCGCAAAAAGAAGCAAAAAAGCTCTTAAAGCATAAGGATTTCGCTTTCTGTGGAAAGCGACCAAGGGCGTTGCCCTTTCGATACCTACGATTTTTTGAAAAAAATCGAGTAAAACTTTAACTTTTTTCCCAAGTTAACGACATCGTCCAGTTGTCCTTTACCTTCGGCAAAACTCTCTACCTTACACAGTGCTCAACCTATGGCATTAAGTTATGTAGCTATTCATCTATTTTTATGTGCTTATACACTTTTATTTTTTAAAATTATATCTAACTTTTCTTTTTTTGTTAAATATGCTTTTGATTTTAGATTATAATTATTTTGTCTAACAGCATCCATTATTTTAGAATACATTGAAGCTGAATTTTTTACAATAAAAATACTATCTTCATCATAAAGTTCAATATCTTTTAATCCTTTTTCATAATAACCTTCAGCTAATTCTGCGTAACTTTCCCATAAATCAATATAGTTTTTATTTACACCATTTTCAAAAACTTCTTTTAGATCAACTTTATATTTATCAAGTTGTGCCTTTGATAAATATATTCTGTTATTTTCAAAATCTTCACCAACATCTCTAAGTATGTTTGTTATTTGCATAGCTATACCTATACTTTTTGAACTTTCATTTAATATTTCTTTGTTTTTCGTTGCAATTATAGGTAAAATCATATGACCTACACTTCCCGCCACATTATAACAGTAAGTCAACAGTTCTTCATCTGTTGTGAACTGTTTGAAATTTATATCATAAATTTGCCCCTCAAACATTGCATTTACAGCTTTTTTATCTATTGGAAAAATCATATTTATATCATGTAATGTTCTATATATAGGTTCATCTGCAACAACATCTACAAAAATGTTATCAAACTTTTTTCTTTCGGCCATCAGTTCTTCTATATCGCCCTTTTTATCTGCTATATCGTCTAGTCTTCTGTTAAATGCATACAGTGACCATATAGCTTCTTTTTTAGGTGATGGGAGCATTGAAAACGCCATTGAAAACGTCTTTGAATATTTTTCTATGATTTTTTTACAATATAAATAATCTTTTTTTAACTCTTTATTTATCATCATTTATTATTTCCTTAACTACTATTTCTGAACTTGTAAGTACTATAGGAACACCAGCCCCTGGATGATTACTTGCACCAGCAAAATAAAGAGAATTTATATTTTTTATTGTAGACTGTGGTCTAAAGAAATTGCTCTGTTTTAAAGTTGGTCTCAAACCAAAAGCCGCCCCAAACTTTGCGTTGAATTTATCTTTTAAATCTTCTGGTGTAATTACTGTTTCTGAAACAATATCCTTTTCTATATCTTTCAAAGCTGATATTTTATCAAGCTTTTTCAACACTATACTTCTTATTTTTTCATATTCTTTTTTATCGTTCCAATTTATTGTTCCTGTTTTCATTTCGGGAACTGGTGTCAAAACATATATCCCATCTTTTCCTTCAGGAGCAAATTCTTCGTCTATTGTACTAGGTGCATAAATATAAATTGAAGGATCCTTTGGAAATCTTCCTTCAAAAATATCATTTATATTTCCATCAAAATCATCTGAAAAAATAATATTATGTAGCTGAATTTTTCCTTTTAAACTTCTTTTTAACCCTAAATACAACAAATATCCTGAACAAGCATAATCCATACTGTCAATTTTCTTATCTGTATATTTGCCCTTGTTCTTTTCTTCCTTTATTAAACTCTGCATGGCAAAAGGAAAATCCGCTGTATTTAAAATAATATCAAATTCATATTTTTTCTCGTTTGATATCAAACCATAAGCTTTATTATCCTTTATTAAAATTTCTGATACATTTTCATTTGTTCTTAATTTTACTCCTAGCTCATCACAAAGTCTTTCCATAGATGTAGCCATAGTTCTCATTCCACCCTTCATAAACCATACTCCATACACCATTTCTATCATTGGTATTATGGAATACAATGATGGTCCTTGATAAGGTGAGATACCAATATACAGCGTTTGAAATGCCAGCATTTTTTTTATTATGTCATTGCTAACATACTTACCTATAAGATGATCTGCACTATCAAAAGTTTTTAATTGAAGTGCTTTTCTTAATGTTTTAGGGTTATAAAAATCAGAAGCCTTTCTAAAACTCCTTCTAATAAAATGATCTCTAGCTATTATATAGCGATGATATATTTCACTTAAATATTTAAAAAATCCATCGGCACTATCCTTTTCTATATCATTTAACAAATTATGTAACAAAGTCAAATCAGAAGGGACTGATATTTTCTTGTTTTTAAAATGTAAATCATACAAAATCGACAGCTGCTCCATTGGAATATAATCATTGGGATTTTTTCCACAATCAGAAAAAACACTTTGATATACTTCAGGCATCATAACTATAGTTGGCCCTAAATCAAATTTGTAGCCGTCTTTTTCTATGATGTTCATTCGACCGCCCATTTTATCGTTCTTTTCAAAAACAGTAACTTCATAACCCGCATTTTTCAACCTAGCTGCACTAGCAAGTCCAGCTACTCCTCCACCTATAATACCTATCTTCTTCATTTTAGCACCTCTCTTAATTTGTTACTATTCAGAGACATATGTATAGGACTGAGATATTTTACCGAAGGTCCAGGGCGATCGGAAAGCCCGGTCGCCTCCGCAGAGTCGAAATCCTTGCAAAACCGTAACCTTTACTTTTAGAGGCTGAATAGTAACCTTAATTTATATTATTATACATCAATTTATTTTTTTATGCAATTATTTTTACAGTAATAGAAATTCACTAGCAAAGCTAGTGAATTTCTATTTATATTATATTTTCTTCATGATCTAGTATTTGACTTATAACCCTATACATCATACTTTTATTGATAGGCTTTGCAAGATATCCATTCATTCCAGTTTCAATTGCTATTTTTGTATCATTATCAAAAACATTTGCTGTAAGTGCAATTATAGGAATTGTAAGTGAATCACTTTTTTCGGAATCTCGTATTATTTTAGTAGCTTCATATCCATCCATTACTGGCATACGTATATCCATGAAAATAATGTCATAATGATTTTCCTTGTTGTTTAAGTAGGTATAAACCGCCTGTTTTCCATTGTAAGCTATATAAACCTCAAACCCTATATCTTCAAGGAATTTTTTTGCTATTTCACTGTTAAAATCATTATCTTCAACTAATAGTGCTTTTTTACCTTTATAATTATAACCTAGATTATCATCGCCTTGATCGCTAGAATATTTTTTATGAATATCAGAACATTTTTTCATATCCAAGGTAAAGAAAAATCTTGAGCCCTGTCTCTCTTTACTTTCAACTTCCAGCTTTCCTCCCATAAGATTTACTATGTTACTACTTATAGATAATCCTAATCCTGTTCCACCAAAAGCTCTCACTGTATTTTTTTCAACTTGTTCAAAAGCTTTAAAAATCCTCTTCAAATCAATCTGATTTATTCCTATACCATTATCTTTGACACTAAAATTTATAGATGCCATATCTTCTGTTTGGCTAAATTCCTCAACTCTTACTGATACAGTTCCACTAAAAGGAGTAAATTTCAACGCATTTCCAACCAAATTTATTAAAACTTGTGTTATTCTTAAGGAATCACCTATAAAAATTTTATGATTATAGCTTCTTTCTATTTTAAACTTTATAAACCGCTGTTCAAATTGAGGTTTCATAAGCATATCAAATTCATCTATTAAATTGTCTAAATCAAAAGGCTCATTATTCAACATCATTTTCCCATTTTCAATTTTTGACATATCCAAAATATCATTTACCAATGAAATAAGATACTTTGTAGAAAGGTTTATTTTATCTAAACAATCTTCTACCTGTTCTAAAGCTAGTGTTCCTTTGCTTTCTATAACACTTTTCGCTATGTTAGTCATTCCCATTATAGCATTCATAGGCGTTCTTATTTCATGTGACATTCTTGATAAAAACTCTGATTTAGCTTTACTTGCCAAGTCTGAATTAGATTTGTTTATATGTGTAGAAAAAACACGTGTTAACTCTTTTAAAATGTTTATTTCTTCCTGATTGAATTGTCTATTTGGGGTGTCAGCTTCAAAAACTATACCACCGCTAAATTTACCTTCATTATACATAGCACAAAAAACATTTGTTCTTTCCATTATTTCTTCAAGGTTTTTCTTTATATTTTTTGAAAACTTATTTGTTATTTTAGGGTTCAAAACAAACATCCCATTATATTCAAAATTTTCAACCAAATTATTATAGTCTTTTAAAGTGAAAAGAAAAGCCTTATTCAAATCGCATTTATTGCCATCTTCACTCCACTTATACGTTACAGTATAGTTTAAATATTCTTCATTTATTTCAAAAACAAATATTTTACATAAATCAAATCTTTTTGCTATTTTATTTAGAAGTACATTTACGGCACTTTTTAAATCTTTTGTTTTTTCCAAAATAGAAAATGCAAATGATACAATATTTTCATCACCCTGTGGATTAACATCCATAATAGTATTAACATCTTTTTCTTTTAACATTTCATCAGATACTTTTGCATCTATAAGATGAGATACCTCATGATACATCAAGCAACTACCTTTTTGATTTTTTTTCACAAACATTAAAGTTTTAAAAGCATAATTAAACAACTGAGTATACACTTCTGTTTCAATAGTATTTACTATCCCTATGCTACAAGAAATGTTAATATCTTTATTTTCACCAGCGTATATGCTATTGATTCTTTTGCTCATAGAATTACCTATTGATTTCCCAGTTGCTTTGTTGGTATGTTTCATAAATACCATGAATTCATCTCCACCCAAACGCACAACAATGTCTGTAGGTCTAACTATGTATTTTATCTTTTCTGCAACTTCTGCAAGTATTGCATTTCCAAACTCTCTACCATATGAATCATTTATCTGATAAAAATTATCTATATCAATTATACAAAGTGCACATACTTCCTCTTTGGGTTTTTTAGCTAAGTATTCTTTTATTAATTCTTCTCCACCACCCCTAGAATATAGGCCTGTGAGTTTGTCTTTCGCATATTTTTCTTTGCCATCCATCCCTATTTTAATCATGTTTTTATCAATAGGAATAAAAAACTTCATTATCCTATTACCGTCATTTCGGTCAATATCAGAAACACCAAAACAAGTAACAGCTATTTCGTTATTATCTTTGCAGATAATTTTATGTTGCATACAACACTCGCAATTGTCTAAACTGGATTTACATACAGATTCGATGTAATCATTATAATTTTCAACAGGAAGTAAACGATTGATAAAAAGACCATCGTTAATATCCTGTTCATTATATCCTGTTAATTCAGTAAATCCATCGTTAATATTTTTGACTTTATATTCTTTGTCAATATCAACAATTATTCTTGCATATGTGTTTTTAGAAATCAAAGTATTATTCATAATCAAAACCCCTATTACTTTAGTAGTTTAAAATGCGTTAGCGACTATATTTATAATATAATAGCTAAATTGTGCAAAATATCGTATGCGTTTTCAAGGTTTTTTGTTCATTTAATCTAATATGATTATACCATTGTTTTAATCAATTTGCAACAAAAATTTTTAAAAATTTTACAAAATTTTTATATTAAAAATGAACAAATTTAAATTAATGTTTTTATATACTTAAAATGTATTTACTTTTATCGTTTTTTTAATTAGAATGAAAATGTAATCTAAACTTAAAAAAGAAAGGATGATAAAATATGTCATTTATAAAATTTACAAATGTTACAAAAGAGTATACCATAGGAGAACAAAAAATAAAAGCAGTGAAAAATATTTCTTTTGAAATAGAAGAGGGTGAATTTGTAGTTATTTTAGGTCCAAGCGGTGCTGGGAAAAGCACTATTTTAAATTTATTAGGAGGAATGGACTTAGTTACAGATGGTGAAATATCAATTTCCAACAAAGAAATCACCAATTATAAGGATAATGAACTAACAAACTATCGTGCAAAAGAAGTAGGCTTTATTTTTCAATTTTATAATCTCATACAATCACTTACCGTATATGAAAACGTATCTCTAGTTAAAGAGCTGACAAAAGATTTTTTAAACGTTGAAAACATTATTAAATCTGTTGGATTAGATGAAAGAAAAAACTTATTTCCAAATCAACTATCTGGCGGAGAACAGCAAAGAGTATCAATAGCTCGTGCTTTATGTAAAAACCCTAAATTACTTTTGTGTGATGAGCCTACTGGTGCATTGGATACAGAAACAGGCACATCCATAATATCACTACTTCATGAAACATGCAAAAACAATAATAAAACTGTTATAATTGTAACGCATAATCCAAACTATAGTCAAATAGCTGACAAAACCATCCACATAAAGAATGGTAAAATAAAAGATATAATAATAAATAAAAATATAGTACCTGTAGAAGAGGTGAACTGGTAATGTTGTTTTACAAAATGCTAAGAGAACTAAATAAAAACAAAACTCAATTTATATCTATTTTTACAATTTCTTTTTTAGGTATATTTATTTTTTGCGGATTGACTAGTATAGGGCTAGGCATGGAATACAATGCAAACAAATTTTATAACGAAACAAATATTGCAGATGCATCAATAAAAGGATATGATTTTAACGAAACACAAATAAATGATATTTTAAATTCAAAACATATAGATGATTTAAATTTAAAAATGGTTGTAGACTCAACTTATGGTGAAAAATCAACATTAAGATTAAACTTTATTAATCAAAATAGTATATCAAAAATTTATATATGTGAAGGTGAAGATTTTTCAATAGATAAAAATGGTCTTTGGCTGGATTATTATTTCGCTAAAGCAAACAAGATTTCAATTGGCGATATTATTACATATAATCTAGATGATACGATGATAAAAACTGAAGTAAAGGCTCTTATAATGCATCCAGATTATTTATATGGAATACAAGATGAAAATCAAATGTTACCAAATCACAAAACTTTTGGATATGGTTTTTTATCAAGCAAATCTTCAAATTTAACACAAATAAAATATAATGAAATAATTTTAAACACAAACACTGACTCAAAGGAATTATTAACACAAGAATTAAATTCCATTTTAAAAGATACACCTTTTATTTTACAAATGAAAAATGAATTCTTAAGTTTTTCAATGTTTAAAAATGAAATTTTACAAATGAAAGCAGTAGGTACTATTTTCCCTATTGTATTTTTGATAATTTCAGCTCTAAGCACACTTACGACCATGTCAAGAATAACAACAAATCAAAGAATGCAGATAGGAACTTTAAAAGCATTGGGGTTTTCAAACAAAAAAATTGTTTTTCATTATATTTCCTATGGACTTTTTTTAAGTTTGAGTAGTTCCATTTTAGGCTTGATTTTCGGACCTTTATTTTTACCAAAAAAAGTTTTTGAATTTCAACAAAGTTTTTATAGTATGCCTTACTGGACTAGCAAAACAAGTATTTATATGTATGTTATAGTTATAGTAACAGTTTTAATAAATATATTTAGTTGCTATGTGGCTTGTCATTCTCAGCTTGAACCTATCGTTGCAAATATTTTAAGGCCAAAACCTATTAAAATTAGCAAACATACTTTAATAGAAAAAAGTAAACTATGGAAAAAATCAAGTTTTAATATCCAATGGAATATCAGAGATATTAATCGTAATAAAATACGTTCCTTCATAAATATATTAGGCATTTCCGGCTGTATGATGCTTATGATTTGTGCTTTAGGAATGAGTGATACCACGCAAAATTTAACAAATATGATGTATGGTAAATTACATAAATATAACACCAAAGTAACTCTTTTAGAAAACAATCATACACCAAACAAAAATTTTGATTATATTTATGAGGGGGCAATAGAATATAAAAACAAAAATAAAATTGAAAACACATCAATAACCATTGCAGAAAACAGTAGATATTTGGTATTGCAGGATATTTCTCAAGAAATTATAAATTTTCCCGAAGAAAACATTTGTATAAGCAGAAAGTTAGCTTCAAATCTAAATCTAAATCAAGGTGACACTTTTACATGGAAACCTTATGGAGATGAAAAATGGATTGAAAGCAAAATCTCAAATATAATTATAAGTCCAATGGGTCAAGGTATTTATATATCAAGTGGTTATTTTACATCCTTAGGATATAACTTTAAACCCACAAGCTTTCTAACCAAAGAAAATTATAATGTTTTTGAATCATCAATGTATAAGTCCATTCAAAGTAAACAATCCCTTATAGATTCTATAAACTCAATGCTAGTAATGCTTAACTCTATAGCTGGTATTATGATTTTTGGTGCGGTTATACTTGGTTTTGTTGTTTTGTATAATCTAGGTAGCATGTCATATAATGAAAAATCAAGAGAATTAGCGACTTTAAAAGTAATTGGGTTTCAGTACCGAAAACTTTCCTTTCTTCTTTTTGAGCAAAATATTTGGTTGACTATTATTGGGGTTCTAATAGGAGTTCCTTGTGGATATATTCTACTTTTAAAAATGATGAATTATATGGGCGAAAGTATTGACATGATTCCTTATGTAAAGATAAGTAGTTATTTAATTTGTGTTTTAGGTATCATGATTCTATCTATAAGTATAAATTTTCTTTTAAATAAGAAAATTAAAAAAATAGATATGGTTAGTGCTTTAAAATCAGTAGAATAATAGAAAAAATTATTGTAGATATTTAATTAATCGTTACAATTGATTATATTTAAAGTGTACAAGTTAACCTATCAAAAAAATAATGTTCTGTGCATAAATCACAGAACATTATTTTTTATTACTGGCAAACCTAATGCCATAGTTAAAATATATTCTCTTAAATCATGCTTTTTTTCTTCAAATGATTTCTTGTTTTTTACAATCATTACAAATGCAGATATTGCACCTTGAGAGAAAGCTTTTGGTAAAAAGCTTTCTTTATCTACTTTTAAATGGTCAGCAACATGATTGGAAAATAGCTTTGTGAATTCTTGTTTATATTTTTCAAACTTAGTTCCTTCACAACCTTCCAGTAAAATAACAAATGCATCATTTAGTAATATATCCAGTGGGAATAATTCTTCAAACAACATATCCATATATTCTTTAGAATTTTCTCTTGTTAAAATACTCTCATCCACTTTCAAATTATTATGAATATTAATTATGTTACTTACTTTCTCAGGAACCCCCTCCACAATACAGTCTAGTATTGCCTCTTTGTTTTCGAAATAATTATAAACATTTCCTATAGTAGTATTTGCTTTTTTAGCTATAGTTCTAAGTGAAGATTTATTATACCCCTTATATAAAAATTCTCGTGTTGCCGCTTTTATTATGTCATTTCTTATTTCTTCCTTTTTTGTTTGCATAAAATTTTTCCTTTATATGTTACTATTCAGCCACGTATTTAAAAGCTACTATTCATCCACATGTATAGGGGGAGATGCTTTACCGAAGGTCCAGGGCGACCGGAAAGCCCGGTCGACTCCGCAGAGTCGAAACCCCTTATAAAACCGTCAACTTAAGCAATTTGCTTCAGCAATTTATGAGGCTCTGCCTCAAACTCCGCTCCTTTTTCTATCGCAAAAAGAAGCCAAAAAGCTCTTAAAGCATAAATATTTCACTTTCTGCGGAAAGCGACCAAGGGCGTTGCCCTTTGGAAACCTACGATTTTTTGAAAAAAATCGAGTAAAACTTTAATTTTTCACTAAGTTGACGACATTGCCTAGTAACTCCGCAGAGTCAAAATTCCTACAAAATCGTAAACTTTACCTTTAGTGGCTAAATTGTAACCTTTATATTTTTGGCATTTCTTCTGTTGAATTTATTTCTTCAATATTATTTTCAAGATCGATATCTATTTTTTCTTCGACTTTTTCCTCAGAAACCTCTTTCAAAGGAACCTCTATTTTAATTATTGTTGGTTCTTGTTTTTTTAGATCATTATTTTCTAAGCTTTGTTCCTCTTCAAAAACTAATATTTCCTCATCTTTTTTAATGGACCCAATATCATCTGTAAAAACAACCATAGGATTTATATTAAAATAAGATTCTTCAACACATTTGAATATAAAATTATTATCTTTTGCATATCTTTCTGCTTCTGTAGCATGACAACCTATTATAGTGAAATTTTTTCTATAACATAGTCTTTCAGCATCTTTACTATATATAAATCCAACTGCATCTATTCCAATATTTATTACACTTGGAGGAATAGCAATACTCTGAATCCTTGGACAATCACAAAATGCCATATCACATATTTCTTTTATTCCATATTCAATATGAACGTCTGATAAAGATGTACAGGAGAAAAACGCCATATTCTCAATCTTTTTTACTCTTCCTGGTATAGATATCTCAGTTAAACTTTCGCAAAAAGCAAAAGCACACACACCTATTTCATTTACACTTTCAGGAATTATTATTTTTTCTAACGACAAACAATAGAAAAATGTTTTATCATTTATCTCATTTAATCTCGAGGATAATGTTATCTCTTTTAATTCTTTACAATTGTTAAAAGCCATTTCACCTATAGTTTCAACTGTATCAGGAATGAACACTTCTTTTAACCCCATACAGTGGTCAAAACCGTTTGCACCTACTACTTTAACACCATACTCTATAGTCAACTTTGACAGTTTTCTGCATAGTGCAAATGCGTTATCACCTATATTTATTATGTTTGAATTTATAGTAACCTCTTTTAAACTTTTGCAACATTCGAAAGCTCTTTCTTTTATTAGTTCAACTGTTTTTGGAAAAACAACTTTTTCTATAGAGTCTACATTTGAAAAAGAATTTTCATCTATAAACATTACCCCATCTTTTATGATGTGTTCTTTTTCTTTTCTGCCTTCTGGATATTTTATAAGTCTCTTCTTTTCAATATCATATAAAATCCCATTTTCACTTGCAAAATAAAAATTCTTTTCAAAAACATCTATATTTTCAAGACTACTACATCTGCTAAAAACGTTTGATTCGATGTTTACAACATATTTTGGAATAGAGATATTAGCCAAGTTTCCGCAATTGTAAAATGCCTTTCTTCCAATTTCCATTATACTATCTGGAATATTTACACTAATCAAATAGTTACAATTTGAAAAAGCAAATTCCAAAATTCTTCTTACTGGATATTCCTTTTCATCTTTCGAAATAAAGGCATCAATATCAACTTCAATAGCTTCTTTATCACAATCTATAACAACCGCCGCATTATTAACCACACCATAACTCAAACCATAATTTTCAAATTTGCTCTTTGGTCTAATGGTTTCAGTGTATAGAGGAATAAAAATCATCCTGTTATTTATTGCGTATTCTTCAGCATTACTTCCGCTATGTCCTACTATAACAAACTTTTCATTGGCATTTACCGAATTAACAAAATTATATCCTAAAGATTTTTCACCAATATGTGTTGTACTATTTGGTATAACTACCCCACTTAAATAATTACATCCCAAAAAGGCACTGTCACCAATATTATTAATGCTACTTGGTATAACTATACTTCTTAAATTTTTACAATAAGAAAAAGCTCCACCTTCAATTTTTTTCACACCATTTTTTATATGAATAATTTTTAAGGATGTACATCCATAACACATTTCCCGACTTATAGTTTTTAAGGCTTGTGGAATAAAAATTTCTTCTAAACTTACACAACCACTAAAAGCTTCATGCCCAATTTTAACCACACTGTTTGGCAATTCAATATTTTTTAATTTTTCACAAAATTTAAAAGAACTACTACCAATATAAGTTACATTTTCAGGTATCTCTAACCCCAATAAACTTTTACAAGAATAAAAAGTATCTCTTTCTATTCTAGATATTTCATTTGGCAAATCAACTATTTCTAATTTTTCACAACTTTTAAATGCACCTGCACCAATTTTCTTTATCTTTTTAGGCAAATAAACTGATACTAAATTAAAGTGTAGTGCAAATGCATCTGCCTTTATTTCTGTAACATTATATTCATCAATTTTAGGTGCAATGTTCAAAACCTTTACATCATAATCACAATCAACAATAATTGCATTATCGTCAACAACCACATAATAATAGTTTTCATGTTTGTACACTCCATCTTTTGCATTTCTTGCTGAACGAAGAAATGTAAATGTAAAACCATGATTTTGTGCATATATCTCTGCAATTGTTTCTTCTGCCGCAATAATTGTAAATTTTTCAAAAGCGATATATTGGTTTTTCTTTGGATTGTGAAAAAAGCCTAAGGCTTTTTCTCCTATTTCCACCAAAGAATCAGGTAAAGTGATGTGATGCAATTTTCGACAATTTAAAAAAGAATATACACCTATAAATTTTAAGTTTGAAGAACAAGCAACGCTTTCTAAATTTTCACATTCAAAAAAGCTTCTTTCACCTATTCTTTCTATTGTATTTGGCAATGATATGTTGGTTAAGTTTTTACATCGACAAAATGCAAATGAACCAATACTTAAAACCCCTTCATGCATTTCAACTGATTTTAAGTTAACACACTCATAAAACGCACTATTCCCTACAGATACCACTTTATTAGGTATAATGATACTTTCTAATTTATCACAACATCTAAAAATATTGTCACTAATTTCTGTTAACTCTGCTGGCAAAGATACTTTTACTAAATTTGTACAATTCATAAAAGCACTATTACCTATTTTTTTAACACTGTCTGGTATTACAATACTTATAAGCTTATCGCAATCTCCAAAAGCCTCTTCTTCTATTTCTACAACCGTAGCCGGTATGACTATTCTCGATAAATTTTCTCTAAGACAAAACGCATGTCTTCCTATTTTTGTTACTGGAAAAGATTCTATAACAGCTGGAATAACAACATCCACAGCCGAAAAATCACAGCTTACAATAGTAACTTCATTATCAACAATATGATACGCAAGTTTTTGTTTAGAATTTTCGGTCAACAAAAAAACCTCCCTACAATTTTTTTCTCATAATCGCGTTTTAAAATATATTTATAGTAATATCTAAAATATATACTACTACTCAGCCATATGTTTAAGGCAGAGATATTTTGCCGAAGGTCTAGGGCAACTGGACAACTCAGTCTATTCCGTAGAGTAGAAACCTACAAAACCATAACCTTTAGCTTTTACGGCCAAATGTTAATAAATGTATTATTATTTTATAATTTTTACTTTTCCTTTGCTTATGACTAACAATAACCATTATAATATATATTAACCGAAAAATCAATTGATGTAATAAAATACAGCAAAAATTAATTATTTTTTATAAATACATCCATTTGATTATATGGTATATTTATATTATTTTTATCAAACTCTTCTTTTATTTCTTCTAAAAGCTGAAATTTTAATTCCCAATAATCACTTGCCATAACCCATACTTTTACATAAATAACTATAGAACTTGAACCATGCTCCCCCATTCTAACTAAAGGCTCTGGAGTTTTTATTGTTAGAGTATTTTTTTCAACTATATCCATAATGATTTTTTGTGCCTTTTTATAGTCATCTTTATAACCTATTTTAATATTTATATCCAATCTTCTATCTGACTTACTTGTGAAGTTTGTTATTTTTGCATTTGCAACAATTCCATTTGGAATAAACGATATCTTATTGTCCACTGAAACTATATTTGTATATAATATACTTATTTTTTCTACAGTACCAGAAATTCCATCTATTTCTATATAGTCGTTTACCTTGAAAGGTTTTGATGATAAAATAATAAATCCTCCAGCTAAGTTTGATAAGCTAGTTTGTAACGCTAAGCTTATTGCTAAACCTGCTGCACCAATAACTGTCACTATAGATGTCATTGGGACACCAATGATGGACAAAGCCATTACAATTATCAATGTATAAATAACTATTTTTACTATAGACTTTAAAAAGTGATGTGCGGTCCTATCAATATTAGATTTTTTTAATATGCCACTGACAACCCTAATCAATAATTTTGATAATAAAAAACCTATAATAAATATAACTAAAGCAAATAGAATAGATGGTATTTTTTCTTGGACTTTTTCAAGTATAATATTAAATATGTTTGATATGTTTTGTGTTTCTTCTTTCACAACACTGACAACATTTTCTACAGGTTTTGTTGCTTCTGTTTCAATTTGAGTTAAAAACATTTGATACTCCTTTATTTCATTAATAAATATTTTATATTCTTTTATTATAAAATTTTAAAAAAAAAAAGTCAAATTAATTTCAATATATCCATCTTTTTTTGTTAATTATAAAACGAAAAGACTTTATTTATTTAAATTATACGGTAAATATACATTATAATTGCATTATATTTTTAAAGTTTTTAAATAATAAATGTTGCAAATAAAATCATTTTCGTATATAATTAAAACATGTGTTATAATTTTATATAGGATTGGAGAGTATATTTATGCAAATGGAATGGACATATGTCATTGCTGTAGTTATAACAGGATTTACTGTTGTATTTTTAGCTCTTATTCTTCTTGTTTTATTTATTTCTGTAATGGGTAAATTTTTTGACAAGAAAAAACAAGAAAATTCTTCTAAGCCAAATGACGATGAAACTAAAGTAGTTAAAACTCAAGTTCCTACTGTTGTTGAAAATATCGTTGTTGAGGATACCGACGAAGAAAATACAATTATCGCTGTAATTTCAGCTGCTGTTGCTATGTTAGGTTTTAAGGATGGCAAGCAGTATCAGTTAAAATCAGTAAAGCCAATTAATTCTGTTAAAACACGCAAACGCTCTGCTTGGGCAAATGCAAATGCACAAGAAAATACTAATCCATTTTAGTATTTTTCATTCTTGTATCATATTTTTCTATGATACTTAAATAATAATTATTAAGAGAGGACTATTATTTATGAGCGAAGTATTAAAAATATTTACTGAAACTCTAAAAGATCTATGGATGACTAGTGGATTAAATGCTTTAGATTACAAAGACATAATTATGATTTTAATTTCATTTTTGTTTATGTATTTAGCTATAGTTAAACAGTTTGAACCATTGCTACTTCTTCCTATTTCTTTTGGTATGTTATTAACAAATTTGCCTTTTTCAGAAATGTATCATCCTGACTTATTTACTGGTTTAAATGCAGCGAATGAGTATGTTGGTGTAAATTATGGAGACGTCTTGCATGATGGCGGAATTATTGATATTTTATACATGGGAGTAAAGTTACAGATATTCCCTCCTCTTATTTTCTTAGGTATAGGTGCCATGACTGATTTTGCTCCACTTATAGCAAATCCAAAGAGTTTCCTACTTGGTGCTGCTGCACAAGGAGGTATTTTCTTTACATTTATAGGTGCCGCTGCATTAGGATTCAACGCAGCAGAAGCAGGTTCTATAGCTATAATTGGTGGTGCTGACGGTCCTACCGCTATATTTGTTTCTACTAAGTTACTGTCTGGTGTAAAATCAGACATAAACACAGGAACCATAGCACTTGCTGCATACACATATATGGCTTTAGTTCCCATTATACAACCTCCGATTATGAAAGCTTTAACAACAAAGAAAGAACGTTCTATAGTTATGCAACAGTTACGCCCTGTAACCAAAACAGAAAAAGTTATATTCCCTATAGCGGTTACTGTAATTATTGCTCTTTTAGTTCCTTCTGCAACTCCTCTTGTTGGAATGCTTATGTTTGGAAACTTGTTAAAAGAAAGTGGTGTTTGTGAACGTATCACAAAAACTGCACAAAATGAATTAATGAATATTATAACTATTTTCTTGGGTATTTCAGTTGGTGCAACAACAACTTCTGATAAAATAATTAACCCCGCTTTCTTAAAGGTAATAGTTCTTGGTGTATTAGCATTTGCCCTAGGAACTGCTTCTGGTGTGCTTTTTGGCAAATTAATGTGCAAAGCAACCAATGGAAAAGTTAATCCTTTAATAGGCTCTGCAGGAGTTTCTGCTGTTCCAATGGCAGCTCGTGTATCGCAAAAGGTAGGCGCACAAGAAGACCCTACAAACTTCTTATTAATGCATGCTATGGGTCCAAACGTTGCTGGAGTTATTGGCTCTGCAGTAGCAGCTGGAGTTTTATTGAGTGTAGTTTTAGGATAATTATTATATAAACAAAAAAAATGTGTGGTTTTTATAACTACACATTTTTTTTGTTTATATAATCTTTAATAGTATTTTTATCTTTAATTTGATTTTCAAATAATTCATTTCTTATTTGTTCATTTACTCTCGTTACTTCCAAATAAAATTCTCTTGCTGACATTCTTCTTGCACCCTGTCCAAATATGATCATTTGTTCTGGTCCATCCGAAGTTGCAACAACTATATTATACTTTCCTTTTATTTCATGTACAGTTCTTTGTATATATTGGTCTGCTGTTTCAGCTTCTTTTGTATATACCACATTTATGTTATTATATACTTGAAAGCTACCAACATTTCCTTTGACTTTATAAGCATCAAAAACTAAAATTAAATTTGTATTTTTATACCCCTGATAGTTACACATTATATCGATTAACTTTGCTCTTGCACTATCTATATTAACCTTTGCAATTTCCACCAACTCATCCCAAGCAAAAATAATATTATAACCATCTACAAGTAAAAATTCTTTCAATGGCTCTTTGTATTTTGAAATCCAATCCTTGTCATCTTTTTTCTGAGATTTTTCATAACCCAAATCTCTAGAATTATTGACATTTTTTCTTTGAATTTGTCCGTATGTTTTTGTGAAAATTTCTTCTAACTCTTCGTCTAAATTTTTATTTGAAATATACCTATCTGTCTTTATAATTTCATACACTTCTTTTTGTACTGATTTTGGCTTTTTAACATAATTCTCAACATGCATATAATTTTCTATTTTATCCCAATCAACATAAAATCCTGCACCATTTACACAAAAAATAGATCCTGTTGGATTTTCAACATCATAATCTGGGTTATATAATTTTTCTTCAATTATTTTTTCAGCATTATGGCATGGTTCATAACCTTTTAACCTTAAACTTATCTTTCCCATTCCCTTAGTATATGAGATTACATCCATATAATAATTCCTCATATTTACAACAGGTGCACAACCTATAAGTTCTACAATATCACCTGTAACTTTTGGTGCCTCAAAACTACCATTCATATTTTGAACATCTGTCATAGCTCTCCCCAAATATTCTCTAGGAATTTCAATTATAAAATCATAAAAAGGCTCTAATAAAACACTCTTGTTTTTTCTTAATCCGTTACGTATTGCTCTATATGTTGCTTGTCTAAAGTCTCCACCATCAGTATGTTTAATATGTGAGCGTCCTGATACAAGTGTTATTTTTATATCTGTTATTTCCGAACCAGTCAAAACTCCAACATGTTTTTTTTCTAAAATATGTGTTAAGATTAATTTTTGAAAATTTATATCCAATTCATCTGTACTACACATATTTTCAACTACAATACCCTCACCTCTTTTGGTTGGTTCAATTAAAAGATGAGCCTCTGCATAATGCCTTAAAGGTTCATAATGCCCTATTCCCTCTGTTAAATCTAGAACTGTTTCTTTATAAACTATGCTCCCATTTTCAAAATCGACATTTATATCAAATCTTTCTTTTATTTGATTTTTCAAAATTTCTATTTGAACCTCTCCCATAACGTGAACATGTATTTCGTTGACCTTTTCATAGAAAATAACTTTTAATTCTGGAAATTCTTCTTCTATTTTTAACATTTTATCTAGGAGTACATGCATATCTACAGTTTCATCAGAAATAATTTTATATGATAAAACTGAATCTATTTGAGCCCGTTTAGAGACTTTTTCAAAACCCAGTCCTTCACCTGAAAAAGTTCTATTTAGCCCTATAACTGCACATATCATCCCCTCTTCAACTTCATTTACGGATTCATATGATGAGCCTGAATAAACTCTTATTCTATCTACTTTTTCCGTCCAAATATCATCTTTTTCTTGAAATTCATTTGCGTTTGTTTGATTTGTTATTACAGTTTTAACTTTTAATCTTCCACCTGTAATTTTCAAATGTGTAAGTCTATTTCCTTGTTCATCTCTAGAAATTTTAAATACTTTCGCTGCAAATTTTTCAGAATAATTTTTTAATTTTATATACTTATCTAAGCTATCAATAAATTCTTTAATTCCAATAAATTTTAATGCAGAACCAAAGAAACACGGGAATATTTTTCTAACAGATATACATTTCTTTATATCATCTAAAAGTATATCTCCTTTAGAAATATACTTTTCCATTAATTTCTCATCACACATTGCTATATTTTCAAAAAAAGAAATATCTTTTTCATAACTAAAATCAATACAACTATCACTTAAATATAGCTTTAGTTGGGACAGTATTTTCCCCTTATCCGCTCCATCTTGATCCATTTTATTGACAAAAACAAATGTAGGTACATGATAGAATTCTAAAAGCCTCCATAATGTCTTAACATGGCCTTGAATTCCATCTAAAGCGCTTATTACTAAAATAGCATAATCTAAAACTTGAAGTGTCCTTTCCATTTCAGCAGAAAAATCAACATGGCCAGGAGTATCAAGAAGTGAAATATATTTTTGATTTAGCCTAAAATTTGCCTGTTTAGAAAAAATAGTTATTCCTCTTTCTCTTTCAATAGGATGAGTATCCAAAAAAGCGTTTTGGTGATCTACTCGACCCATTTTTCTTATTGTACCCTGTTCATAAAGTAAACTTTCTGCAAGTGTTGTTTTACCTGCATCTACATGTGCCAGTATACCTAAAACTATATTTTTTGATTCCATAATAATCAGCCATTTCTATATATAATATTTAATTAATCAATAAAGGGTCGAAAATATGTCTTTTCAACCCTTTATATATATTTAATCTTCAATTGTTTCTTTTGTAGTTGCTTTTGTTGTTTCATTTGTAATTGTACTAGTTGTTTTTGTTGTTTCATTTTCTGAAGGAGCTGTTGTAATTTTAGGGTTTGTATATGTGATTTTATCATTTGAAGTGGTATTAGTAGAACTAATATCTTTTGGATCTGCTTTACGACAAATTGTAACTATAAATCCGTCTACATTATTTCCTGAAATCGTATAATCATCAGTTTTAGGAACATAAATTTCTGTTGTATTACCACTTGAAGGTATGTAATAAATTTCATATTCATAATCAAAAACTACTTTTTTCAAATGTTCTTCACCAAATTTATATTTTTTTAAATAATCTATATATTCCTCTAAACATAATTGATTTTCCACCATTATAAATGAATGTGGGATACCCACATATCTAAAATGCCAAGGCTCATAATCTATCTTTGTAATTTCTTTTTTCCCTTCTGGATATCTTACAACAAAACCATATTTATAACAATTATTATTTATCCATGAGTAATCACCTGTGCCATCATAAGTATTTGGTGTGCCATCATCTAAAACTAAAGTTACATCAAAAGCTAGCCCTGAGTGATGTTCGCTATAGCCTGGTTTTGCAACTAAATCAGAATAATCATTTTCAGTTTTGGACAAATCATCTGTATATAAGCTATTTTGTTCACTATAACTTCTTATTGAACTAGTTAATGTTACATGATTTTTTTGATATAAATCGTAAAAATCCTGCATCATTTCATTTAACTTAGGAACTGCATTTTTGTTTAGTTTCATATATATATTAGAAAACTTAAATATATTACCTATTGCAGGATCATAAACTTGAACATTTTCATCTGCTAAATCATAATTATCAAAATTAAATTTGTAGTCATGATTAACCAAAATAAGCTCACCTTTGTTTACATAAGAAAAAGCTTTACTAATTACACTAAATTTTGTTTCATCTATTTTATTTGGGGCTTCTGTTGTAACTGTAGTTGTTTCTGATTGTGAAACTTCTTTTTCTGTACTTTTATTCTCTACTGTTGATGTTGAAGTTATAATTTTATTGTTTGATTTATCATCTTTTTTTCTTGCACTTCTAGATATTCCATCAACAATAAAAATAATAATTATCACTATTAAAAGTAAAGCAACTATTATTCTAGGGTAACTAACCCTTCTTTTTACTGTCTTAGCCATTTAAAATACCTCATTATATATTTTTATTTAAACTCATAAAAAAACCAATTCAACAATTAACAAAAAGTAAATTGAACAATTGAATTTTCACTAATATATATGATATACTATTTTAAAATAAAAGTCAATAAAAACAATCATGTTTTACCATTAAATCAGCTTTAAAAAAATACAATTGACTTTATTAAATAAAGCTTAATTTCAAATAAAAAAGGACAAAAAAAAGTTATACATAAAACTTAGCGACTTAGTTTCATATACAACTTCACAAAAGTAATTTAAATGTAATGAAGAACATAAACAATTAAAGAACTCAAACAATACACACAAAATAAAAAATATAAATTAATAAACAGTTGAACGTTTAACACACAAGTAATTAACGACAATTTCTAAAATTAAAACTTTAAAAATTCGCTAAATCTTAAATGATATGAAGTTCACTTTAAGGTTAAAATAATAATAATTTCAACCTCCATAAATATAATACATCATTTAAAAATTTTTTTCAATATCTTTTACGTAAAGGGATAAATTTAAGCCTGAAAGGAAAAAAAATAACTTTTTTCACCTTTTTTATAAAGATATTAGCAATCAAAAGGCTATTTTAGGTTGTTCGTTTGTTAATTATTTTTCAAAAAGTACATTTTCATTAATTTAAAAAAATTTTATCTCCCCAGAATAAATCGTACATTCCTATTTAAGTTATATATTAAATATGATTATGCTTTGAAAAACAATGTTTTAGAGTTAAATAAATAACAAATTTTTTTGAAAACCACTTGATATTTTTCTTATAATAGTTTAAAATAGAAGTAATGTTGCTGAATATAATTTTCAGCATAACATAAAAAGAGTCTTTTCAATATAAATCTAACATTTACATGGAATTTTATTGTGAGGACAAAATTATAAACTTTATTTTATGGAGGTATTTATTACTATGGCAGTTAAAGTTGCAATTAATGGATTTGGACGTATAGGACGTCTAGCTTTCAGACAAATGTTTGGTACAGAAGGATACGATGTTGTTGCTATCAACGATTTAACAAGTCCTAAAATGCTTGCTCACTTATTAAAATATGATTCAGCACAAGGCAGATATGCTTTAGCAGATAAAGTTTCTGCTACTGAAGATTCTATCATCATTGATGGAAAAGAAATCAAAATCTATGCAAAAGCTAACGCAGCTGAACTACCTTGGGGTGAAATCGGTGTTGATGTTGTTTTAGAGTGTACAGGTTTCTACTGCTCAAAAGCAAAATCACAAGCTCATATTGATGCAGGTGCAAAGAAAGTTGTTATTTCAGCTCCAGCTGGAGACGACCTTCCAACAGTAGTATTCAGCGTTAATGAAAACACTCTTACAAAAGAAGACAAAATCATTTCTGCTGCTTCATGCACAACAAACTGTTTAGCTCCTATGGCAAATACATTGAACAATCTTGCTTCTATCACAAAAGGTTTCATGACTACTATTCATGCTTTCACTGGTGATCAAATGGTTCTTGATGGACCTCATAGAGGCGGAGATTTAAGAAGAGCAAGAGCTGCTGCTGTAAACATCGTACCTAACTCAACAGGTGCTGCAAAAGCTATCGGTCTTGTTATTCCTGATCTTGCTGGAAAACTTGATGGTGCTGCACAAAGAGTTCCTGTTCCAACAGGTTCTATTACAGAATTAGTTGCAGTTGTTGATAAAGAAGTTTCTGTTGCAGATATAAACGCTGCTATGAAAACTGCTTCTTCTGCTTCATTTGGTTACACAGAAGAAGAACTAGTTTCTTCTGACGTTATCGGTTTAACATGTGGTTCACTATTTGATGCTACACAAACAAAAGTTACTGCTCTTCCAGATGGAAAAACTTTAGTTAAAGTTGTTGCTTGGTATGATAACGAAAATTCATATACAAGCCAAATGGTTAGAACAATTAAATATTTTGCTGAATTAGGTTAATATCAGCTTTTTCAATGTCTGTGTATTTTTTAAATACACAGACATTTTGTTTATATATAAAAATCTAATCGCCTTTTCTTATAACTAAGAAAAGGCGATTAGATTTTTATATACTTTTTTATTCAATTCTTATACTCTTTAATGTTTCTTCAAACCCAATTTTATTATCCTCAAAGGTTTCAGGAGAAGATGTACATGTTAAAATATATACTTTACCATTTTTTATAATATAAGCTGCAAAACAATCTAATGTAACCATTCCATCACTGGACTTTACACTATAAGAAAACTCAACTACCTTAGATTTTAAACCAGCAAATTCTACATAATAATTTCCCTTTTCTTCATAAAACTCAGTTATACCTTTATATTCATTAATAGCATAGTTTACATAGTTGTCCAAATCATTTTGAGTTTCTTGAGATGTTAAAAAAATCTTTGCATCATCTTTTACATAAAACTCTTTCATAAACTGAGATGACTTTGTTTCAAAACCCTCTGGAACTTCCAATGCTATACCTTCTGTTGTTAAAACTTGTACTAAATTTATTTTTGGTTTTTCTTCTTTTTTAAAATTATTTTTTATTATGACATAAGCTCCGATACCAATTAAAATAACAAAAAAAATCAAAATACCAATGATTAATTTTTTTTTATTTTTATTATTCCCCATAAATACACTCTCTTTAATTAAATTGTGAGTAAGCCGATAAGCCGAGTTCTGTCGTGTGCGATAATTTATCTAGGATTCATGTTGCCATAAACCTCAAGCCGTCATTGTGTTTTATCCATCGAGCAAATGTTATGATAAAACACACCAATAGACGTTGCATCAAATAGGGTTTACATAGCAGTATAGTCTCCTATACTCTGGTAAGCTCTTACCTCACCTTTCCACCCTTACCATATAAAAATGGCGGTATATCTCTGTTGCACTTGCCCTAAGGTCGCCCTCGGCTGCCGTTAACAGCTATTTTGCTCTATGATGCTCGGACTTTCCTCATAAACATAAAACCGTTCATGCTATCGCATAGCTTACTCACAATCTATATTGTAACCAAATTAACTTCATATGTCAAGTTTTATTTAAAATTATTTTATTATCCAAATTATAATTATGCACAAATGAACTCACCTATTGTCGTTATATCATTGAATTTAATCAAATTTCATCTTGACATTGCAAGCTTATTAGCATATAATTAGTATGTATATTTATGTTCGGATTTTTACAAAGAGCGACATTATTTTTACAAAAAAAATTAAGAGGAGGTTATTAATGAATAACTACAGATACTTTAATCGTAGAACTAGTGAAAAAAACACAAATCAAACACCAAAATCCACTACAACACTTACTTCGACTTTGGTTAATGAAAATTTAGCAGAAGACGTTTCTATGAAATTAAAAAAAGAAATAAGAAAGACACCATTAAAAATAATACCTTTAGGTGGATTAAACGAAATAGGCAAAAATTTGACTTTGTTTGAATGTTCAAACGATATTTTTATAGTTGACTGCGGTCTTGCTTTCCCAGACGCTGAAATGCTAGGTGTAGATATAGTTATACCTGATTTCACATATGTCGAAAGAAATCAATCAAAAATTCGTGGTATTGTATTAACTCACGGACACGAAGATCACATAGGTAGTTTGGCATATTTATTAAAAAGAATTAATGTTCCTATATACGGTACAAAGTTAACTTTGGGTTTAGTTGAAAACAAACTCAAAGAACATGGTCTTACAGGCAAAGTAAAACTAAATATAATTGCACCAAAGAAAACTGTCAAAATGGGATGTATGGCAGTAGAATTTATTACTGTAAACCATTCTATTCCTGATGCTGTTGGCTTGGCTATACATACCCCTACTGGTATTGTTATACATACTGGTGACTTCAAGGTAGACTATTCTCCTATAAACGGAGGCATAATCGATTTAGCTAGATTTGGAGAACTTGGTTCAAAAGGTGTACTTTTACTTATGTCCGATTCTACAAATGCTGAAAGACCTGGTTTTACTGAAACGGAAAAAAAAGTCGGAACCTCTTTTGATAACTTATTTTCAAAAGCAGATGGAAAAAGAATTATAATAGCAACATTTTCTTCGAATATACATAGAGTTCAACAAATTATAAACAGTGCTGCAAAATTCAATCGAAAAGTAGCTGTTTTTGGAAGAAGCATGATAAATGTAATGACTACAGCAATAGAACTTGGTTATCTTTCTGTTCCAAAGGGTTTGATTATTGACATAGAAAACATGCATAGTTATACAAGCGAACAAATAGTATTAATAACAACTGGTAGCCAAGGTGAACCAATGTCTGCTTTAACAAGAATGGCAATGAACGATCATAAAAAAGTAAATATAAATCCTAACGACTACATTATTATTTCTGCTACCCCTATTCCAGGCAACGAAAAATTTGTTACCAAGGTAGTAAATGAATTAATGAAGTCAGGTGCTGAAGTTTTATATGAGGGTATGTATGATGTTCATGTTTCTGGTCACGCTTGTCAAGAAGAACTTAAACTTATGATAGCTTTGACAAAACCTAAGTTTTTTATGCCTGTTCATGGTGAATACAAACATCTTAAAAAACATGCACAAATAGCAAATGAAATGGGTATTCCAACAAAAAATATGTTGATAGGTGAAATAGGTAATGTTATAGAAACTGATGGAACTGAAATTAAAATTGTATCTCAAGTACCTGCCGGACGTGTTTTAGTTGATGGTTTAGGCGTTGGTGATGTAGGTTCTATTGTTCTTCGTGATAGAAAACATTTAGCTCAAGACGGATTGATTATAGTCGTTATATCTATAGACAGAGCTTCTAGCTCCGTTGTTGCTGGACCTGATATAATTTCACGTGGATTTGTATATGTAAGGGAATCAGAAGAATTAATGCATGATGCAAAACAGTTACTTTTTGATACTCTTTCTCATTGTTCTCCATCTGATTTAAGAGAATGGACCACTTTAAAATCTAAACTTAGAGATGTTTTATCTGATTATATATATGGCAAAACAAAACGTTCTCCTATGATTTTACCAATAATAATGGAAACATAAATTCATTAAAAAAATGCATTGGGGGGTGCTTAATGAAATCGAAAAAATTACTTTTGTTTAAATTAAATATACTTGCATTGCTCGTTATGATTTTATTTTTATTATCTAGATTATTTTTTAATAATGATATTACTTTTTATACACTTATTATAATTGCTTTATTTTTATCAATAAGTTTTATTATGCAATTGCTTTCTTTTCAAAAAAATATCTATAAACTTTTTTCAAAAATAGAACATGCCGTTGGAAAAACCAAATGCAATGCACTTAATTATCATCCTTCCCCTGTTGTTATTGTTGATGAAGAAAATCTAATTTTATGGTACAATACTTCTTTTAATGAGAAAATTTTCAATAATATCGATGCATTTGGATTGAATATATGTGAAGTTTTTAACATCGATCCTGAAAATCTAAAAAGCAAAAATCTGCATATTTTTCATCAGAAAAGTGAATATCGTGTAAATATAAAAAATAATTTTAACGAGAATTCTGCCAATTTAAAAATCTTGTTTTTTGAAGATATAACTGAATATTCAACTCTATTAGACCAGTATAATAACCAAAAACCAACTGTTGCATTAATAAACATTGATAATTATGAGGATTTGTTTCAAAATGCTAAAGAAAGTGACAAAGCAAATGTTCAAGCTGCGATAGAAAAACTCTTTGAGGAATTTACACAAAACACAAATAGTTTGCTACGTAAATTATCAAAAGATAAATTTATCGCTGTTCTTGAAGAAGTTCATTTGCTTGAACTAATTAATACTCGTTTTGAAATTCTCGATAAGGCACGCTCCATAATTGTAAATGATCATATGAACATTACTTTGTCTATAGGTGTTGGACGTGGTGCTTCTTCATTGGCTGAAAGTGAATTATTTGCAAAACAAGCCCTTGACATGGCTTTAGGTCGTGGTGGAGATCAAGCTGCACTAAAAACAGATTCTGGATTTGAATTTTTTGGTGGAGTCTCAAAAGGTGTAGAAAAACATTCTAAAATAAAAACTAGAATAATTTCAAATGCTTTGCAGGAATTGATCTTAAGTTCTGAAAACATATTTGTTATGGGTCATAAATTTGGTGATTTGGATTCCATAGGTGCCGCTATAGGATTAGTTGGTGCAATTAATTTAATTGGAAAATCATCTTTTGTGGTGGTTGACCCTGTAAACAATCTTGCTAAAACTCTTATTGACAGGTTAAAATATTATGACAATAGCTGTATTTTCATTCCAGAAAAAGATGCTATTTCATTGTTTAATGAAAAAAGTCTATTGATAATTGTCGATACTCATAAACCGGATTTTTTAGAAAGTGTTGATTTGTATAAATTAGCAAAAAATATAGTAGTTATTGATCATCACAGAAAAAGCGTTAAGTTTATTGACAATGCAGTTATTTTTCATCATGAACCATATGCCTCCTCTGCTTCTGAAATGGTTACAGAACTCATACAATATTTCAAAAACCTAAATAAGATCCCTTCATATTTTGCAGATGCTTTATTGGCTGGAATAATGTTAGATACAAAAAATTTTGTTGTACGAACAGGTGTTAGAACTTTTGAGGCAGCTGCATTTTTAAGGAAAATGGGTGCAGATACTATAGCTGTTAAGGACTTGTTTTCTAACTCTATAGAAATGTATATAAATAAAATCAATATAGTATCTACAGCTAAAATATATGATAGATTTGCTATTGCAAGCGTTGAAAATGCAACAGATGCAACTAGAATAAGTGCTCCTCAAGCATGTGATGAGTTATTAAATATACAAGATGTTGATGCCTCTTTTGTTATCTATAATTTAAACAATATAATAAATATTTCTGCACGCTCTTTTGGGAGTGTAAATGTACAATTAATTATGGAAAAATTAAAAGGCGGCGGTCATCAAACCATGGCTGCAACACAACTTACAAATACAGATATTGAAGAAGCTACAAAAAATCTTATATCAGCTATAGATGAATATCAAGCTGAATTAAGTAAAAATTAAAATAAAAGAAAGAGGTTAAATATGAAAATAATTTTATTGAACGATGTAAAAGGAACCGGAAAAAAAGGTGAATTAAAAGAAGTTGCTGATGGGTATGCGCGAAATTTTCTTATATCTAAAGGCTTGGCACTTGAAGCAACATCTAAAAATTTGAGTGATTTAGCTGGAAAGGTAGCATCAAAACAACATAAAATAGATCTTGAAAAACAAACAGCTATGGACATATTCAATGTTATAAACGAAAAAACTCTTAAAATACCTGCAAAAGCTGGTGCTTCTGGTAAACTGTTTGGTGCTGTTACATCCTCAAATATTGCTGAACAAATAAAAGTTCAATTTAAACAAAATATAGACAAAAAGAAAATATCTTTAAAGTCTGATATTAAAACATTTGGCACTTTTGAAGCAGATGTTAAACTATATGCTGGAATAAATGCAAAACTAACTATCGAAATAGTTGAGGAATAATTAAAATGCCACAGAACGAAATCTCAAATATTTCTTATGATTTACCTAATAACTTAGAAGCAGAACAGTGTGTTTTAGGTTCTATTTTAATAGATTCATCAGTTTTGTCAGTTGTTTTACAAAAACTAAAGCCAGAATCATTTTACAACGAAAACCATAGAGAACTATTTTCTATAATGATTCGAATGTTTAGCTCTGGCTCAAAAACTGATATAATAACCATACTAAACGAAGCTTTAAGTTACGGAATTTTTGAAAATCCAACTGAAGGACGCTCTTACCTTGCTTCATTAATGACAAATGTTCCTTCTGTGTCAAACATAGAAAGTTACTGTGATATAGTAGCCGAAAAACATTACATACGTTCTTTGGCTACTATAGCACAAGATATAATGCATGATATATCATCCGGTGCATATGATGCACAAACTTTACTTGATGCAACAGAACAAAAGATTTTTGACATTCGTCAAGGTCGTGATGTAAAGGGTTTAACTCCTATAAAAGAGGTAATTTATGAGGCTTATGATAGATTATCAAAAATCACAGGTCCAGATAAGGAAAAGTATTTAGGTGCAAAAACAGGATTCTCATATTTAGATACTATAACTACTGGATTAAATAAATCAGATTTAATCCTTATCGCGGCACGTCCTGGTATGGGTAAAACTTCATTTGCACTAAATATTGCAACAAATGTTGCACGTCACTCTCAAAAAGATGTAGCTGTATTTTCTCTTGAAATGTCAAAAGAACAGTTAGCCACTAGAATGTTATCTACAGAAGCTTTGGTTGACAGTAACAAACTAAGAAGTGGTAGATTGGCACAAAATGATTGGGTTAGACTAGCTTCTAGTGCAGATGTTTTATGTAGGCTTTCTTTATATTTAGATGATACTGCCGCAATTACAGTTCAACAAATGAAAGCAAAATTAAGAAGAATGAAAAACATTGGCTTAGTTGTAATAGACTACTTACAACTAATGACTACAACTTTAAAAACTGATAATCGAGTTGTTATCATTTCCGAAATCACTCGACAGTTAAAAATTATGGCTAAAGAACTTGACGTTCCTGTAATACTACTTTCCCAGCTTTCTCGTGGACCTGAATCTAGAACTGACAAAAGACCTATGCTTTCAGATTTAAGAGAATCCGGTTCTATAGAACAAGATGCCGATATAGTAATGTTTTTATATCGTGATGCATATTATAATAAGGAAAGTGATAGTCCAAATATTAGTGAATGCATTGTAGCTAAAAATAGACATGGTGAAACTGGAACGGTTGAAATGATATGGGATGGCCAATTTACTAGATTTGCAAATAAAGAAGGTTAAAAATGCTTAATACCATGTTAAATACAATACAAAAATATAATATGATAAAAGCTCAAGATAAAATCCTAGTTGCTTTATCAGGTGGTGCAGATAGTGTAGCTCTTCTCACCTCTCTATATGAACTTAAAGATGATTTGAAAATTGAAATTTCAGCCATACACATAAATCATAACTTACGAGGATTAGAAAGCAAAAGTGATCAATCTTTTTGTGAAGATTTATGTAGAAAAAAAGGCATAGAACTTTTTGTTGAAAATTTTGATGTAAAAACTTATTCTCAAACAGAAAAATTGTCAATTGAAGAGGCTGCCAGAAATATAAGATATGATTTTTTTAGTAAATATTCTAAGGATAAACTAATAGCGACGGCTCATACTGCTTCTGATAACTTAGAAACCATACTTATTAATCTAACACGTGGGACTGGCTTAAAAGGCTTAATAGGAATACCTCCTGTTAGAGACAATATAATAAGACCTCTTATAAACTTATCAAGAGAAGATATCGAGAATTTTTTATTCCAAAGTAATCAGAACTATGTAACAGATAGTTCTAATTTATCTGATGATTATACCCGTAACAAAATCAGACACCACGTAATCCCTATACTTAAAAATATAAATAAATCAATATTAAAAACTGTTTCTAACAACACTAAACTATTAGAAACTGATAATGATTTTATTGAAAATTCAGCAAATCAAGTTTTTTTTAAATGCTTTAAACCACCTTTTTCTTTGGAAAATTTACATTTATATCATAAATCAATTCGCTATAGGTGTATTTCTAATCTTTTGAAAATACATAACATAGAATATAATCACAAAAAAATTTCTGAAATAGATACACTTGTATTTAATTATGGTAAAATAAATATTTCAAAAAATACATTTGCTATTTCAAATGAAAATGTTTTAAAAATAGAAATAAATAAAAAGTTAAAAAACAATGAAATTTACATAGAAAAAAAGTTTGAATTAGGTAATTTGATTTTTAAAGACAAAATTATATATAGTGAAATATTATCTTTAGAAAAATATAATATTTTTAAAAAAAATAATCAAAATTTATCGACTTTTTTTATAGATTATGATAAAATAAAAGAGCAGTTTATTGTTAGAAGTAGAAAACCCGGTGATAAAATAAAACTTAAAAACCGAAACTTTAATTCCAGTGTAAAAAAGTTACTCAATGAATTTGTTTCACAAGAAAAAAGAGATTCATTATGTTTTTTTGAAAGCGATTTTGATTTAATCGCAATAGAGGATATAGGTTGTTCAGACATAGTGAAAATTGATAACACAACCAAAAATGTCCTATATATAAATATTAAAGATATTTAACAGAAAGTGATTTTATAATGAATACTAAAACAAATTATGAAGTTTTATTTACTGAAAATCAAATTTCAGAAAAAGTTAGGCAACTTGGTCTTCAAATAACTAAGGATTATGAAAATAAAAATTTGCTTTTGGTTTGCATGCTAAAAGGTTCTATTTTATTTTTTTCAGATTTAATTAGAAGTATTGATTTAAATTTTCATATTGATTTTATGGCTGCAACTAGTTATGTTGGAACTCAAAGTACAGGTGTTGTAACTATAGAAAAAGATTTAGACTTAAATATATCAGATTATCATATTCTTATTGTTGAAGATATAATAGACACTGGACGAACTTTAACATGCATTAAGGATTTACTTTTAAACAAAACTCCCCTTTCAGTTAAAATTTGTACTTTCCTTGATAAACCATCAAAAAGAACTGTTTCTTTAATTCCAGATTACTTTGGTTACAAAATTGATGATCTTTTTGTAATAGGATATGGTTTGGATTATGATGAAAATTTTAGAAATCTGCCTTTCATAGCAATCTATAAAGATTGATTTGAAAGTAATTATAAATTTATTACTGGCATGATTTAAAAAAACAAATGAATATATTTTATATTCAATAAACAAAAGAATGGAGTGAATTTATTGATACCCAAAAAAAATCGTGGAGCGTTTACTTACATAGTTATAGCTTTAATTTTAATCTTTGTAATTACCTTCTCTTTAGGTAATTTATCCCAAAAACCTAACAAAGTATCTTATAATGAAATAATGACTTATTTCGATGAATATAAGGTAACTGAATATACTTTTGATATAGGTACTGGTGAGTTGGTTATGAAAGTGAAAGGCCAAGATAAACCAATAAACTATAGAGTACCCAATATTAATTTGTTCTTAAGCGAAACACAATCCCAAACAAATAACTATAGACGAGAGTATAATGAACAAAATCCAGATGAACCATTAAAACAGGACTATTATAGAGAAAAAAATAGTAATTTTCTTTTTACTGTTCTTCCAACTATACTATTATTGTTAATGGGTCTTTCACTATTTTTCTTTATGATGAAGCAAGCTGGTGGAGGTAGCAAATATTCTTCTTTTGGAAAAGCAAGTGTAAAAAGCCAATCTCAAAATGGTAAAAAGACAACTTTTGCAGATGTTGCAGGTGCTGAAGAAGAAAAAGAAGAGCTTCAAGAAATAGTTGATTTTCTAAAAAACCCAAAAAAATACGCAGATATTGGTGCTAGAATTCCAAAAGGTGTTTTATTATTAGGACCTCCTGGTACTGGTAAAACATTATTGGCAAGAGCTGTTTCCGGAGAAGCCGGTTGTCCATTTTTCCCTATTTCAGGTTCCGATTTCGTTGAAATGTTTGTTGGTGTAGGTGCTTCGAGAGTAAGAGATTTATTTGAGCAAGCCAAGAAAAATAATCCTTCTATTATTTTCATTGATGAAATTGATGCTGTAGGAAGACACAGAGGAGCTGGTTTGGGCGGTGGTCATGATGAGCGTGAACAAACTTTGAACCAATTACTCGTTGAAATGGATGGATTTACTTCAAATGAAAGCGTAATAGTACTAGCAGCAACAAACAGACGTGATATTTTAGACCCAGCTTTATTACGACCAGGACGTTTTGATAGACAAATAGTTGTTGGATATCCTGATGTTAAAGGTCGAGAGGATATTTTAAAGGTTCATACTAGAAATAAGCCGTTATCTCCAGATGTAACTTTAAAAACTATTGCACAAACTACTGTAGGTTTTACTGGTGCAGACTTAGAAAATCTAGTTAACGAAGCCTCTCTTCTTGCTGCAAGAGCAAATAGAAAAGCTATTACTATGAAAGATATTGAAGAAGCAACTATAAAAGTAATTGCCGGACCAGAAAAAAAATCAAAAATTGTAACCGAAAGAGAAAAAAAATTAACTGCTTATCATGAAGCAGGACATGCTATAACAACTTATTTTTGTACTACTCAAGACAAAGTTCATCAGGTTTCTATCATTCCACGTGGTATGGCTGGTGGCTACACAATGTCTCTTCCTGAACACGATAAATCATTTATGAGCAAAAAAGAAATGCTAGATAACATAATCACTCTTTTGGGTGGTCGTGTTGCTGAGAAGCTTATATTAGATGATATATCTACTGGTGCTTCAAATGACCTTGAACGTTCTACTGCTATTGCAAGAAATATGGTTACTAGATACGGTTTTAGTGATAAGTTAGGTCCTATGGTATATGGAACTAACCAAAGTGAAGTATTTTTAGGTCGTGATTTTAATAGCTCTCATAATTATTCAGAAACAGTTGCTGCAGAAATAGACGCTGAAATGAGAGATATAATAGAAGACTCTTATCAAAAAGCAACCGATATTTTAAATGATAACATGGATAAACTACATTATCTAGCTAAATACTTAATGAGATACGAAAAAATTGATGGTGAAACTTTCATCAATATAATGAAAGATGAACACAATGAAGATCTTGATAAAGTTGAATCTTTAACTGAAAGTGAGTTAAACACTAAAAGTGAAGAAGTTATAAACGATTTAAATTCTGAAGAAAAAACAGAAGTATAATAAAAAGCCTCCTAATAGGAGGCTTTTTATTATACAATTATATAATTTTTAAAAATTTAATTTTATACAAAAAAAGGAGCAGATAAATCTGCTCCTTTAATTTTAAATTATTTATTATTTAATAAGATTTGTAGTAACATTGTTAAGTCAATTGCGTTGATGTTTCCATCTTGACTTACATCACCATATGGTACATCTGTTATTGGAGCTGCTTTTAATAAGTATTTCTTTAGTTTAACTAAGTCAAGCATACCTACTATACCATTTCCATCAACGTCACCACGTAGTATTGGATTACCTACAGTTATTGAACCAGCTGTTAATTTTGCTGCATCAAAGCTAAGTTGTGTTCCATCAGCCTGTTTAGAGTATTTTGCATATCCTATTGATACTGGGTATACTGCTTCAGCTGCTGTATCTTTAATTTTAAACTCAGCTAATCCAACTGTTCCATTACCCATTTCACTTCTACCTGTTCCTGTTACAAATACTATGTAACCTGAAGTTTTTGACGCTGTCCATGAACCTGGTAATACTGGAACATCATCTGTGTAGCAATCTACTAATTCTAATGAATCCTTATCAAATTTTAGTTCTAGATTGATTCCACTTACTCCATCTTTATTTCCGCTCATTATGATTGGAACATATACTGTTTCTCCAGCTTTTCCTGAAACTTTTCCAACTTCAAATGAAACTCCATCTACTTGAGCTGGTGTTGTAGTTGTTGTTTCTTGTGTTGTTACTGTTGTAACTGGTGTTGTTGTAGTTGTTGTTACCGTTGTAACTGGTGTTGTTGTAGTTGTTGTTACCGTTGTAACTGGTGTTGTTGTAGTTGTTGTTACCGTTGTAACTGGTGTTGTTGTTGTTTCAACTGCACCAACTGTAATTTGTCCATCTACATAGTTAGGGAATAATTCTTTTTGTTCGCCATCTATTAAAGCGATACACATATTTATTCCTTCGTTTGCAGCCATTCTATCAAATGTTAATGGATATACTCCATTTGGACAATTGTCTTTAACTTTCATAACTATTGTTGCCATAGTCATGTCGCCTGTTGTTAGACCAACGTTATCGTCGTTATATAAACCAGCTACTGTATCGATAGATCCTTCTCTCATTTTTCCTACGAACCATCTTCCAGCACCTTTTCTATTATTACCTGATACTGTTGGGTCTCCACCTGCTATGGATACAAATTCAAAGTAATCACTATTAAATTTGAACCATGCATTTAATGATGTGATTCCAACTTCGTTATCTGTTAATAACATTTTGAATGTAATTGTATCGCCTGCTTTTGCTGTTACATTTTCAAATGATAATGTTGGATATTTGTTTGGATCTTTTGCTGTTGTTGTTGTAACGCCTGTTTGTGTTGTAACTGTAGTAACTGTTGTTTGTGGTGTTGTTACTGTTACATTACCTACAGCTATTGAACCAGCTGTTAATTTTGCTGGGTTGAAACTTGCTTGGTTGTTGTCTGCTGTTTGTTGTGAATATTTTGCATATCCTATTGATACTGGATATACTCCATCTGTTGCTGTTGATTTAATCTTAAACTCTGCTAATCCAACTGTTCCATTTCCTGTTGCATTTCTTCCTGTACCTGTTACAAATACTATGTAACCTGAAGTTTTTGATGCTGTCCATGATCCTGATAATACTGGAACATCATCTGTGTAGCAATCTAATAATTCTAATGAATTCTTATCAAATACTAGTTCTAGATTGATTCCACTTACTCCATCTTGATTTCCACTCATTATGATTGGAAGATATACTGTTTCGCCAGCATTTCCTTTTACTGTTCCAACTTCAAAACTTACACCACCTTGTTGTCCACCTTGTGTTGTTGTAGTTGTTGTAGTTGTACCTGATGTTGTTGTAATGGCTGTTGTTACTTCACCAACTGTAATTTGTCCATCTACATAGTTAGGGAATAATTCCTTTTGTTCGCCATCTATTAACGCGATACACATATTTATTCCTTCGTTTGCAGCCATTCTATCAAATGTTAATGGATATGAACCATCTGGACAATTTTCTTTAACTTTCATAACTATTGTTGCCATAGTCATGTCGCCTGTTGTTAGACCAACGTTATCGTCATTATATAAACCAGCTACTGTGTCGATAGATCCTTCTCTCATTTTTCCTACGAACCATCTTCCAGCACCTTTTCTATTATTACCTGATACTGTTGGGTCTCCACCTGTTATAGATACAAGTTCAAAGTAATCACTATTAAATTTGAACCATGCATTTAATGATGTGATTCCAACTTCGTTATCTGTTAATAACATTTTGAATGTAATTGTATCGCCTGCTTTTGCTGTTACATTTTCAAATGATAAT
>Ga0209373_10000578_pt1 | contig 56713 bp, 61 predicted proteins | sample Higcelweek5metaG_FD_187173 | JGI IMG/M metagenome (GOLD analysis project Ga0209373, IMG submission 187173) | Freshwater pond sediment microbial communities from the University of Edinburgh, under environmental carbon perturbations - High... | ecosystem: Environmental > Aquatic > Freshwater >... | reverse complement strand
CCAGAAACATTAATATTTGAGCCACCGGAATCAGTAGAACCTGAAAGAGTAAATTCTTGAGAACCAGAAGATTTCCATGGTGAAGTACCTGGAGACCAAGAACCACAAGTGGGGGGAGTGGAATCAATTTGATTAACTGGTGAAGTACAAGTGGTAGTGTTTCCAGCACCATCAGAAATTACCACATTACAAGTATTTCCATTTGAAGAGCCAGTGGTACATGATCCTCCAGAAACATTAATATTTGAGCCACCGGAATCAGTAGAACCTGAAAGAGTAAATTCTTGAGAACCAGAAGATTTCCATGGTGAAGTACCTGGAGACCAAGAACCACAAGTGGGGGGAGTGGAATCAACTTGATTAACTGGTGAAGTACAAGTGGTAGTGTTACCGGCATTGTCAGAAATTTCTACAGTGCAAGTACTACCATTGTTTTCACTGGTAGTACATGAACCAGAAGAAACATTAATATTTGAGCCACCGGAATCAGTAGAACCTGAAAGAGTAAATTCTTGAGAACCAGAAGATTTCCATGGTGAAGTACCTGGAGACCAAGAACCACAGGTTGGGGGAGTGGAATCAATATTAAAACGAATCACAACTATACCAGAACCACCATAGCCATATAGGTTACATTCCCACCAAGCGCCCATACCACCATTTCCTGTATTAGCAGCTCCACTGACGTAATTACAACCACCTGGATTACCATCACCACCAGTAGAATAAAGTGTTCCAGATAATTCTCCAAATTCTCTAGTGGTAGAACCTTGCCCTGTACCACCAGAAGCTGACCCTGGCCAATCATCACCATTGTTACCATCAACACCACCTTTGTGAACATGTGCTCCACCACCACTACCACCATTACCTCCGTTGTTACTAGTTCCTCCACCCACACCTCCAGTAGAACTATTACTAAACGCAGTTGTCGTACCACCATTACCACCATTACCACCGGCACCAATAGTAATTGAATAGGCTGTACCACTAACAACACTAATATTTTGAACTGTTTTAGTATATCCACCGCCACCGCCACCTGATCCATTAGACCATCTTCTTCCACTTCCACCTCCACCGACTAAAAAAGCATCGATTACTACGTTGTCTGCTGGGGTGAAAGTACCACTGGTAAGAAATTTAATACGATAACTACCATTACCATCATCAATTAAAGTGCTGGATCCAGTGTAAGTGTACATGGCAGCAAAAGTAGAAGAAGGGAAGAAAAAAAGAGAGAATACGCAAAGACAGAATGTTAATAAAATCGATATTTTTTTCTGTCGAATCATAATAAAATTATAACAGTGATAAAGGTAAAGTAGAAAAATAATTGACTGATTGTTGGATATTTAATTTAATGTTAAATTTGATTCAAATGGTGATAATTGGAATTACAGGAACAATTGGGGCGGGAAAGGGGACGGTGGTGGATTATTTGGTGAAGAATAAGGGATTTAAGCATTTTTCGGCTAGAGGTTTGATTGTGGAGGAGATTGAAAAAAGAGGGTTGGAAAATAATCGAGATAGTATGGTGGTGGTGGCTAATGATTTGCGAGAAAAATTTGGTTCAGGTTATGTGGCGGAGGAACTTTTTAAAAGAGCCGAAAAATCGGATGAAAATGCAGTAATTGAAAGTTTGAGAACAGTGGGGGAAATTGAAACACTACAAAAAAAAGGAAAATTTGTTTTGTTGGCAGTGGATGCTGATTCAAAAATTAGATACGAGAGAGTGAGTGTGCGGGGAACGAGTACTGATAATGTTAGTTTTGAAAAATTTTTGGCCGATGAGGAAAAAGAAATGACGTCAACAGATCCAAATAAACAAAATTTAAAAAAATGTATTGAAATGGCTGATTTTAAAATTGAAAATAATGGGACAATTGAAGAGTTAAATAGTAAAATTGAAGAAATATTAAAACTTATAAATAATTAACATGGTAAAAAAGATAGTTAAAAAACAAATACAACAGAAATATGATCGGCCGAGTTGGGATGATTATTTTATGGAAGTGATGGAGGCAATTTCGAAACGGGCGACTTGCGATAGGGGACGAAGTGGTTGTGTGATTGTAAAAAATAAACAAATTTTGGTGACGGGATATGTGGGTTCACCAATGGGTTTGCCTCATTGTGATGAGGTGGGACATCAAATGAAAAAAATGTTGAATGAAGATGGATCAATATCGGAACATTGTGTGAGAACAGTTCATGCGGAGCAAAATGCGATTTGTCAGGCGGCAAAATTAGGAGTGTCAATTGACGGAGCGACAGTTTATTGTCGGATGACACCGTGTCGGACTTGTGCCATGCTGATAATTAATTGTGGAATTAAAAGAGTGGTGTGTGAGAGAAAATATCATGCCGGAGCTGAGTCGGAAGAGATGTTTAAGAAAGTGGGAATAGTGTTGGAGTATAAATATGATGAGTTACAAAAGTATGATAAACAAGTAGGTTTTTTAGATGAGAATAAAAAATAGAGAAATAATTGCTTTAAAAAAAAGATTAAAGAAGGAAGGAATAAAAGGTTTGGCCTTGGATATGGACGAAACATTGTCGTTTACTATTGGTTATATGGTGACGGAATTGATGAAAAAATTTGGCAATCCAGAAAATTTAACGGCCGAAGAAATTGCCAGAAAATATAAACACACCAAAAAAATTCCTTATTGGCAAGGGGATGAGTGCCGAAAGTTAATAGAAAAAATTATTAAAGGGAATGAAATACAAAAAGATATGCCGTTAATTGAAAATTCAAATTTGTTAGTTAATAAATTGACAGAAATTATCCCAATATCGGCTTATATAACAGCTAGACCAAGGACGATTTTAAATGGAACTATATTTTGGCTTAAAAAACATAGTTTCCCAAAGGCAACAATAATTACTAGGACTAACGGGATTTATAAAAAAAATCTTAATTTATGGAAGGCAAAAGTTTTGGAATATTTATATCCGGAAATCCAAGGAATAGTAGACGATAACCCGGATTTAGTTAAATATTTAAGCAAGACATATAAAGGGACGATATTTTTGTATGATAATACCAAGACAGAGAGGAAGGATATTAAAGTAATTCCCTGTGAAAATTGGAAAGATGTTTTGGTAGCGGTTAAAGACGAATTTAGCGGCGGCCACGATTGATCGTTCCCATACGAGCAGTTGGTTTAAAATTTACTGGAGCTTTGGTTCCAGGAAAATTTGGAAGGCTTGGTTTAACAAAACCTTTGATGATAGTAGACCGATTATCGGCTTTTGGTTTTAATGCTGGTTTACTCATATACTATTTTATTATATTTATTCTTGGATTAACTGTGAAGTAGGGAAATAAAGGATGTCTTCTATTTTATCAGAATCAGAGAACAACATAGCCAGTCGGTCGACACCAAGACCGATGCCGGCGCATGGAGGAAGTTGGCCACAGGCATCGACAAATTTTTGATCATAAGGATGAATGGGTAAATTATTTTCTTGTCTAAATTTGGTTTCAGTGTCAAAATTGTCTTTTAGAATTTGAGAATTGGTAAGTTCGGTATAAGCATTGCCGATTTCCATACCGCCAATATAGAATTCGAAACGCTGACTAAACCCTTCGGCAGGCTCAGGGCAAATTTGGCAGAGAGGAGATGTTTGAGTGGGGTAGTCGAAAATGATAAATGGCTTATCTTGGGGGATTTTACTTTCAATTTCGTTGATAAAAATTTGAGTATACAGTGGTTCCCAAGTGGTTACTCCATCGATGTTATAACCTTTGGATTTGGCGGTGGCGATAATTTGATCAGCAGTTAGATTTTGAGATAAATCGATGCTAGCGTATTTTTGAAATAATTCAGAAAGAGTAAATTGATACCAATCGCCACCTAAATTAATTTGGTTACCTTGATAAGTAATAGTGTCAGATTGAGGAAGATTTAGTTTTTGTTGAATAGAATGAAGAGAGGAGAGGATTAATTCTTTGGTGGTTTTGGCGATGTCATGATGAGTTTTGCCCATTTCGTACCATTCAAGCATGGAAAATTCCAAGTTGTGGGTGGGTCCAATGTCTTCTAAATCACGAAAAACTTTGGCAATGGCAAAACAATTACCAATGCCTTGGGCAATGACTCGTTTAAGAGCACTTTCTGGGGAAGTAGGGAGATAAAAAGTGAAATCACGATTTTTCCAAACGGTTTTTAAGGGATAAAGATTGGGTTCAATAGGAATTTTTGCCAAAAGAGTGGGAGTATCGACTTCATGAAAATTTCGGTCAATAAAAAATTGTCTGATGGCTTGAGTGGTCCATTCGTGAATAAAATGTTTTGTAAAATCCATATAGGTAATTTCTTTTTTGCTTGATAATAATTTTTTTTCGCTTGCAACCATCGTAATATCCACTCAGAGGCTGCGCTCTAAAAAAATATTATCGGCGCTAAAATAAATTATTAAGTTTTGTTGAATAATTTAATTATATCCTGACAGAAGTTTTTGTGGAATTCTTGGATATAACCGCAAAGATAAGATGGATCACAACATTCACTACATTTAGAAAGTGAATCAATAAATTTGGAAACGTAAATTTCTGGATTGTCGGTGATGTTTCCAAGAGAGATTGATGATTCACAACAACCGGTGATGTTGCCGTTGGATTGGAGTGACAATTGAGAACAGCCAAAGTTTTTGGCTGGGAAAGTAGGGTAGTGGAGTTTAATGTCGAGACATTGGTTGTTGGTCAAAGACATTTTTCGGTCAGTGAGATAGGTGATATTTAGTTTAATGGTGGTCTGGTGCTCTAGTTCTCTGGATAAAAATAAAGGGAAAGAATCTTTATAAGGGTAAGAATCTTTAGTAACTAAAAACATAATGCCGACGGGAAAACCTAATTCTTGAGCATGTTTGATATATTTAATGGATTTGTCAAAATTGCCATTTCCTCGATTTTGGTCATGAATGTCTTTTGGACCATCAAAAGAGACTAAAATCTGGCAACTATCGGGCTTTTTTATCTCTTCAAGTCGGTCAATTGTGCCGTTTGTAATTATGGTTACAAATATATCTTTATTGATCAAAGTGTTTACTAATTGGGGAAAATCAGGGAGTAAAAAAACTTCACCACCACATAAGATGATAGATCTTAGATGATAGATGTTAGTTTTTTTTGATAATGATTCGAGATACGAATTATATTTTTCAATAAAGTCTAAAATTTGCTGATTAGATAAAATATCAGATGTTTTGTGGGTGTAACAATATTTACAGGCGAGATTACAACTCTCAAGAGGTGAGATATAAATACTTTCTAGGACAGATAAATCTAATTTACAATTTTCAATTTTCAATTTTCAATCAATTTCTAAATTAGCCAATTTTCAATTAAATCCCAAAAACGCAAACCTAAAACTTTTTTGAAAATTTAAATTGAATTTACTTCAATTTAGCACTTTCTTTGTGTTCGGTGGCTTTTTTGCACCATTTACAGTATTTGACAAATTTTAGTTTGTCAGGAGTGTTGGTTTTGTTTTTTTCGGTTAAATAATTTTGAGCGCCACAGACTGAACAAACTAAGGCGATCAAAATTCTAGGTGTTTTTTTAGATTTAGACATGAGTGGTATTTTAAACTAAAAATAGTCGATTAGCAATCAATTAATCAGCGTGTTTGTATTTTTTGATTTGTCTTTCGACGGCTTCACGCAGATCGACGATGACTGAGGTTAATTCGTGGTGAGTGGTTTCGGCATGAATTGGGTTTTTAAGGCCAGGAAGACTCATGTCAAATTTTGCCGTGTAGTTCTTGTATTTTTTGTCTTTTTGAATAGTTAATGAAGCTACTTTAAGTTCGTTACTAAATTGCGGTAGTAACTGATCTAGTTTTTGGACAAATTTGGTCTGAATTGTCCGTCGGGTGGTGAGGGAAATTATTAAGTTGACCCCATTGATTCTGATGTTCATAGGAACCTCCAATAAACTTTTAATCTAGGGAATGGCTTAGTAATCTATTTTAACATTATTCAGTAATGGTTTGGATGATGTCGCAGGGGCCTTGGTATTTTTTGGCTAGCTGGGAAATGTCGTTTAATTTGGTTTGGGTGGTTTGGTAAATTTGATCGTTTTGGTCGCGAAGAGTAACTTCAAGGTTGCGTTTTTGAAAAATAACTTTGATTTGGCAAGAAGACATAAGTTTTTCGGTGGTTTGCCAATCAATTAATTTTGTAACGCCTGGAGTAATGTCGGGAACAGTAAAAGTTTCTTCGGAAGCAACATAACGGCTATTTTGTTCCATTAATTTAGTAATAGAAAGACCGGCGGCGGCGAGAATAGCAGTAATTAATAGAAGATAGATGATTTGTCGGGCAGATGACATAATTAATGATAACAAAAATGGTTTTTTTATAAAATTGTTAGGAGTATACTCTAGGGTCTGAATATGAATATTAAAAAATATATTTTTAGTTTGATTAAGCCTTATTGGTGGATGTTGGTGTTGGTTTTGCTATGTAGTTTGGCAAGTAACGGCTTGACCTTGTGGTTGCCTAAAATTGGGTCGGGAGTGGTTGATAGTTTTAATACCCCTAATTTTTTATTGGGTAGAACAATGGCTATTTTAGGTGGTTTAGTAGTACTAATATTTATTTTTTCCTTGTCTCAAAGTTTTTTACAAACTTTGATGGCAGAATCTTTGGCTCGGGATTTGAGAAGTAGATTAATGGAAAAAGTGTCTCGACAAAATTTTGTATTTGTGAGCAAGATTACTCAGGAAAAATTGTTAACAGTACTGACCAGTGATGTGGATAATATTAAGCAGGCGATGACTATGGGTTTGGTGCAGATTTTTTCGTCTATAGTAATGATTGTTGGTGCCACGGTTTTACTTTTGAGTATAAATGTAAAATTGGCTTTGATGGTATTGGTAATAGTGCCGATAATTGGGGTAATGTTTTTTACAATTTTTAAGAAAATAGGAAATTATTTTAAAAAATCACAGGAAGTAGTTGATAGGTTAAATAAAGTTATTAATGAAAGTATCGTGGCAGCGGGTTTAGTAAGGATTTTGAATTCACAAATTCGAGAAATTGAAAAATTTAATAATCAAAACTCCAAAGCAAAAAGTATTGGCATGTCGATATTAAAATTATTTTCAGCTTTGATCCCATTGATAAATTTATTGGCGAATATGGCAATTGTATTGATTTTGTTGGTAGGAGGAAAGTTTGTTTTGGGAGGAACTTTTACAGTAGGAAATTTATTGGCTTTTACTAATTATGTTTATATGTTAATTTTTCCAGTGATAGTGTTGGGATTTATTAGTAATATTTTGGCTAGGGCAGTGACTTCTTTTCAACGAGTGATGGAAGTATTGGGGGCAGCTGATACTAATGATTTTGGTAATTTTGAAAAAGAGCTTGAAGGAAAGATTAATTTTAAAAATGTGAGTTTGAGTTTTGGCCAAAAAGAGGTTTTAAAAAATGTGACTTTTGAAGTTACCCCTGGGAAAAGAACGGCAATTTTGGGACCAACTGGAGCAGGAAAGACTCAATTGTTTTATTTAATGTCGGGGTTGATTAATCCAGATAAAGGTAAAATTTTGATTGATGATGTGGTGTTGAAAAAATATTCTCAAAAATGTTTATCGGAACAGATGGGGTTAGTGTTTCAAGACAGTTCTATTTTTAATACCTCTCTAAAAGAGAATATTAATTTTGGAAAAAAATCGGATGAGAATAATTTGGATAAGGTATTGGAAACTTCAGCCTTGAAAGAGTATGTTGAAAGTTTACCTAAAGGGTTAGAAACAGAAATGACAGAAAGAGGTTCAAATTTGTCTGGAGGCCAAAAACAAAGATTGACTTTGGCCAGAGCTTTGGCGATTAATCCTAAAATATTATTGTTGGATGATTTTACGGCTAGAGTAGATAAAGCCACAGAAAAGGAAATTTTAAATAAGTTAATGAAAAATTATTACGGAATAACTCAAGTAATGGTGGCCCAACAAATTAATTCAGTAATTGATTTTGATCAAATAATTTTTTTGATGGAAGGAGAGGTACTGGCTTGCGGAACACACAAAGAATTAATGAAAAAATGTCCGGAATATAGACAATTATATAGTTTACAAATGTCCACCGAATGAAAGATTTTTGTTTAAAAAATTACGATTCAAAAAATAAGCCAAACTTTAAGGTAACTGTTTTGGTAAAACAGTTTGGTGAATTTTTGGGCGGAGAAAAATTAAAACTATTGTTTTCTTGGTTGGTAATTTTAATTAATTCGGCGGCAAATGTGGCGACTCCATTGGTGGTTGGTCAAGCGATTGATCAATTTGTGACGACAAAAAATTGGGATTTGTTGTGGCAAAAGGGATTGATTTTGATTGGGCTATATATTGTGATTTCGGTGACAATTTATTTTCAAACAATTTTGATGGGAACTATTGGACAAAATGTGTTGTTTAAATTGAGAAGTCGAGTGTTTGAAAAAATTCAAAAATTACCACTGGCATTTTTTAATCAAAATAAATTAGGGGATTTAATTTCTAGAATTAATAGTGATACGGATAAGTTGAATCAGTTTTTCTCTCAGTCTTTAAACCAATTTATGGGGAATATCTTTGTAATTTTGGGAACTGGAGTGTTTGTGTTTTTTATAAATTGGAAATTGGCTTTATGGATGATGATGTCGGGATTTTTGTTGGTGGTAATAACTTATTTTTTGACTCCGTTTTTAAGTAAAAAGAATAGATTGAGTTTACAATCTTTGGGGGGATTATCGGCAGAAATTCAAGAAAGCTTAAATTACTTTAAAGTGATAGTGCTTTTTGATAGAAGAGATTTTTTTAGGGATAATTTTACCAAAGCCAACAAAAAGAATTTTGATAGTTCAATAAGATCTGGAGTGGTGAATAATATCACTGGGCCGATTTATGATTTTTCGGGAAATTTAGCTTGGGGAATGGTGTTGGTGATGGGAATAAGTATGGTTTTAAAAGGTGATCTGACAGTGGGAATTTTGATTTCTTTTTTGACTTATTCTGATAGATTTTATGGACCGCTACGACAAATGGCTCAGGTATGGGCAAATACTCAAATGGCTTTCGCGGCATGGATTAGAATTTCAGAAATTTTGAAAATGAAATCTGACTTGGAGATAATTCCAAAAGTAAATTTGGAAAAAGATTTCGAAAATATAGTTAGATTTGATAAAGTAAATTTTTCGTATGATGAAACCAAAAAAGTGTTGGATAAAATTAGTCTAAGTTTGAAACCAGGAAAGACTTATGCAATGGTGGGGCCAACTGGTGGTGGAAAAAGCACCACAGCGTCGTTGATGTGCCGATTGTATGATCCTGATGAGGGTAAAATTTATTTTGAAGGACAAGATATTAGATCTTTTTCGAATGAAGAATTGTCTCGAGAGATTGGGTTTATTATGCAAGAACAATATATGTTTAGTGGCACAGTAGGGGAGAACATCGTTTATGGGAATTCTGACTTTGATAAATATTCAAAAGAAAAATTGGAAGAAATATTAAAAAATGAAGGATTAGAGGAATTAATTGATAGATTCGAAAATGGTTTGGACACGGAAGTTACTCCAAATACAGAAAAAATTAGTTTAGGTCAAAAACAAATAATTTCTTTTATCCGGGCAATTATTCGCAAACCGAAATTATTGGTAATGGATGAGGCTACAGCCAACATTGATACAGTGACTGAAGGATTGCTACAAAAAATAATTGATAAGCTACCAAAAGAGACAACCAAGATGATTATTGCTCATCGACTAAATACGATTAAAAACGCTGATGAGATTTATTTTGTGAACGATGGGGAAGTGGTAACCGCCGAGTCGTTAGAGAAGTCGTTGGAGATGATTGAGAAGAGTAAGAGGAAGAGCTAAAACATGAGGTAAAATAGGGCATGGAAATTAAAAGAGTAATTATTGTTACTAACGGAAAGTTAGAGGAGGGGTTGGTAGGGGAAATCAAGAAGGGTGATTTTGTAATTGGGGTGGATTGGGCGGCGTATTGGTTGGTAGAGCAAAATATAATTCCGGATTTGGCGATTGGGGATTTTGATTCGACGACAGAAGAGGAAATGTTAGTGATTAAAAATAATTGTAAAAATATAAAGATTTTTGAAACTAAAAAAGATTTTACGGATACAGAATTGGCAGTTGAGGAGGCAATTAAACTTAAACCAAAAGAAGTAATAATTTATGGAGCGACAGGGACAAGAATGGATCATACATTGGCTAATATATTTTTGTTAGAGAAATTTTTGGAAAAATCTATTTTTGCTAGTATTAGGGATAAAAATAATGAAATTTATTTGGTTGATGATAAATTAATTTTAAAAAAAGAAAAAGATTTCCCATTTGTGTCGGTGATACCAATAACTGATTTGGCAACAGTGTCACTTAGGGGGTTTGAATATGAGCTAGACCATAAAGTTATTAAAAGGGGTGAGGCAATTGGGGTGAGTAACGAGATAGCGGGGGAGAGTGGTGAAATTGTGGTGCACCAAGGGAAAGTGATGGTGGTAAGAAGTAAGGACTAAAACTTAGATATTTTCTTTGATAGAGGTAATATATCTTTCATCAGTGACGTCGTGTTTACAATTGGGGACAATTATTACTTGATTGTTTTTTATTTTTTGGTGGGCGATTTTGGTACGGGTTTCCATCAATGGATATTTTTTCATTTCTGCTTCTCCAATAAAAATAAGTGTTTTGCACTTTATTTTTATTGCCAATTTATTGAAGTCTAGCTTGCTAAAAGCAACATCTCTGTGTTTGCCAATATATTTCAGCCACAATTTTTTCATTTTTGACATGTCATCTGAAAAATAAGGGGAGAGTGAAAATAACCATAATTCTGATGGATTTTTTTTAGTGGCAGAAATAAATGCGGTCATTGAGCCATAGGAAAACCCGGCTAAAATTACATTTTTTGGATCGTATTTTAAATATTCCTTTTCAAGTTCCTCAACCCAATCATTTATTGTCGTTCGTTTCCATTTTATTGGTACAAATTTAACTTTGTAACCTTTTTCTTCAATTGCTTTGATAGTTTTTTGATAATTTCTGGAAGTTAAATCTTCCATAAATCCAGGGACAAATAAAACTGTTTTCATAAGGAGATTATACAATCAATATTGACTATATTTGGCGGACTGTGTCCGCCGAAGCAGGGAATAAAAATTGCTTTTAATTAGGCTGAGAATATCGAATATATCAGGCCTATGTTTCACTTCGGCCTGCGAAGGCGGAGGGTATAGGATTCGAACCCATGCGGACTTTCGCCCACCAGTTTTCAAAACTGGCGCCATAAACCACTCGGCCAACCCTCCTACGCTAAAGCTTCGGATGGGCAATGCCCTCCTAACTTTATGTGAGCCCGGATTGGAACTCGAATCCAAGACCTTCCCCTTACCAAGGGGATGCTCTACCAACTGAGCTATCCGGGCGGAAAAAGTAAAATTTCTAATTTCTAATGTCTAATTTCTAAATTAAGACAAAACAAATTTGATTTTACTTTGATATTGTACCAAAGATTTCAAAGAAAAAAATGAGCCTGAGGTCAGATTTGGACTGACGACCTGCTGTTTACAAAACAGCTGCTCTACCACTGAGCTACTCAGGCATAAGCTTATTATAACAATAACTTTAGGGTTTTGAGGTAAAATAGACTTGGTTTATGAATAACAAATTAAAAGCGTTTATTTTTACTGTATTTTTTAGTCTTATTGGTCTTATTATGGTTTATATAGATTTTGATTTGGTAATTTTGCCAAGAGTTTTGTTTTATATTGTCTTATTAATTAATTCGTATTTTTCTATTAATTTTTTTTCCAAAATTACTCCAAAAAGGCTAGATCAAAAAATAATCGATTTATTATTAGTAATTTCTTACTTATTTTTAATTTTAAATTTGGGGAATGGAGTTTGGTATCTGTTATCTGCAATAATGCTTTTTATAGTAGCTACATTAAAATATGTGTTTTTGTTAGGAGTAGTGGATTTAAAAATTTTAAAAAAGAAAATGATCATAGATATTTTTGGAATAATACTTTGTGTTTTAGTTTTAGTGGGGTATTTGATGGGTTTGAAAGTTGTAGTAATGTGGAGTTGGGCGTTGGTGTTTCTGGTTGCTAATATATACCTTTTGTTTATTAAGCCTATGTATATTTTTGATAAATAAGAATGAGATAATTAATGATGACTAAAAAGAAGATTTTGGTTTTGACTGATAAAATGCCTTGGGGACACAGGTCAATTGCAAAGGCAATTTTCACTTATCTTAAAGAGAAAGAAAAGGAAGGTAACTATGAAGTGGTTTACTCTGATGTAAAACAAGAAGCGGGAATAATTGAAGATCTTTATATTTTTGCTTATAAATATGCCCCTTTCTCTAATAAAATAGCTCATGAATTTCTTCATAATGATAAAGTTCGTGAATTGATTCTTAAGAAGTTTTTGCGTTTAAATCTACCGAGATTAAAGAAGGAAGTAGAAAAAATAAATCCTGATTTAATAATTTCAACTTATTTTTTCCATACTCATTCATTAGTTTGGTGGCGAGAGAAAGAAAGAAAAAAATTTAAACTGTGGACGGTGGTGGCTGACCCGTGGACAATTAATTTAATGTCCTTTATTAAAGGAGCAGATTTGCATTTAGTATATGATAAGACGGGTTTAAATTTGGCAATTAAAAATGGGATTAAAAGAGAGAATATTTTAGAGACAGGATGGTGGGTAAGAGAACATATGTATCAGAAATTTGATAAGTTTGAATCTAGAAAAAAACTTGGTTTTGATGACGATAGACCAGTGATTTTTGTAGGTGGTGGTAGTTTAGGAACAAATTCTTTGTCAAAATTATTACCGATAATGTTGACACTTAAGAAAAAAGTAGGTTTTGTGATTAATACCGGAACTGATAAGTTGTCATATAATTTGATTGAACATTTTTTGGAGATTTTAAAAAAATTAAGAAAAGATAACTTGATTTTGGTTAAAAATATGGGTTGGATTGAAAATATGGCGGAGATTTTGTCGGCTTGTGATATAGTTTTTGGAAAAGCTGGGCCAAATTTTTTATTTGATTGTGTAGCTTGTAAAAAGCCTTTTGTGGCTATAACCCACATAGGGGGACAGGAAGATGGAAATATTGATTTGATAAAAAAGAAGAAACTTGGTTGGATAAAGGAAAAAGCAGATGAGGCGAATAAATTTTTGTTAGAGTATTTAGATAAACCGGAATTTTTTGAAAATAAATATAAAAAAGAAATTAAAAAAGAGTCTTTAAATAATAAGAAATCAATGGGAATAATTTTAGATCGAATTAAAAGTGACTTAAGGCTTTAAGGAGAAAATATCGTCGATTTTAGTTTGAAAATTTTTATTTGATTTTTTAATTCTTTGAGCAATTTTAGAAAATATTGGTTGAAAAATTTCATGGTATCGAGTGTTTTCTATGTGATTAGAGTCGTAAGTTTTTCCGCCCATTTGGTAGGCGACTTTTGGTGGGACGTGGTATCCCTTTAGAAGAATATTTAGATTAATTTGAATATAATCGGTTAGTTGTTTAATAACACCTTCTTTTCGAAGTCGGCGAAGACTGTAGTTATAACAGGGTTTTTTGAGCAGGAGATATTGATAGTGATATTTATTTAGTTTTAAAAAAAGTTGAGTATCTTCACTGAATTTGGTTTTTGGATCATAACCTCCAACATCAAAAAAAGCCCCTTTCTTAATGGCTTGCATAGCTCCATATGAACATGGGGCCTTGAACGCTTTGCCAATTTCAAAAATAAGATTACTGAGGACAGCGAATAATTTTTCTGATGGTCTAATAGAGGTTACTTCTATGTAGGTGGTTAAAAAATGGGGGTGTTTTTTTTTGAACGCTTGAGAAACATGATAAAGATATTTTTTAGGGATGCGGGTGTCAGCGTCAAAAAAAGCTAAAACTTTACCGTGAGATTTTTTGGCACCTAAATTACGTTGATAAGAAACGTTTCTGATGTCAGTGTGAATTATTTGGAGAGGATATTTGGCTTTAAACTTTCTAGCAACTTGAACTGTTTTATCTTCAGAATTGCCATCAACTATAATGACTTCAAAATCAGCAGGGGATTGGTTATTTAAATCACTAAGAAGCTTGGGAAGAAAATGCTCTTCGTTAAGACAAGGGATAATAATTGAAAGATATGGTTTCATTTTTGTGAAGAGTATGGTTTGCCGCCCATTTGATATTTTTTACTAAATTGACTGTGGTAACCATGAAGTAAAAGATTGGCGATTATTTTGACTTGTAAAGTAAATTGCTGAAAAGCATCTTTGGTGCGAAAACGGCGCATAGAAAAAATATAACGTGGGGTTTTAAGAACTAGATATTTGTAATTATGTTTGAGAAGTTTATTAAATAATTGGCCGTCTTCTCCAAATTTGGTTTTAATATCATAACCACCAACATCAAAAAAAGCACTTTGTTTAACGGCTTGCATAGAACCAAAAGCATAACCTGATCGAGAAATCTTTCCAAGTTCAAAAATCAAATTACTGAGTGATTCGTAAATTTTTTCAATAGGTTTATTAGAATTTACCTTAAGATGGGTAGTAAGAAAATGGGGGTGTTTGGTTTTAAAAGACTGAGCAATTTTTTGAAGGTAGTTTTTAGGAATTTGGGTGTCGGCATCAAAAAAGATAATGACTGTGCCCTTGGCTTTTTTAGCGCCTAAATTGCGTTGAAAACCGACGTTTCTAGTAGCAGTAGTGTACAAATAAAGAGGGTACTTTGATTTAAATTCTTTGGTAACTTTGGTAGTTTTGTCTTCGGAGTTACCATCGACAACAATAACTTCGAAATCGCTATAAGTTTGAGAATTTAAGTTTTTTAATAAAAAAGGGAGAAAGTGTTCTTCGTTGAGACAAGGAATTACAACTGAAAGATATGGTTTCATAAGAATTGTCCCACCTAAAGCGACTTCAATAGTGGCTTTTCCACGCTGAAAAAACGTGGGGAAAACCGGTCTGATAAGAACAAGTCGAACCAGGCACAAGTTCTCCTTTTAAGAAGTTTAGCTAGAAAAAACACCTTCTTAAAGCGAATGCTTGAGGTAGGACAATTAAGTCTAGCATGATAGAAAAGCCTGTCAGCTGGTCAGATTATCAGCTAATCAGCTTTTTGCGGGGTTAATGCGAAAAAAAATATTGTTATTGAAATTTGGGCATGTCTTCCGGTTCTACTAGGCTTTCATTTCTTTCGAATCTAATTTCATATGGATGTCCGTAGCCATTTAGTGATCCCTTATCTTCACCTTCATCCTTAGACATCTGTCTTATCAAAGGTAAAGAATCTGGATGAACATATGCTATTCCCATAGGTTCGGCAAATGGAAAATATGAGATATTATATCTTTCCAATCTTTCAAGTAAAAATTGTTGTGGTACGACGTGGTTTGTGAGTGGCCCTTCTTGAGGACTAAATCCTGAGATGACCGAGTGGTTTATCATTACTATTGGGACGAAACCTTTTGGTCGTTGATCTAATTTATATCTTGATGGTTGAATTTCTTGGTACATTAGGTGGATGTTACCATAAGGTTATTTTTTTTCAATAAGATATAATTGACTCATGAAAAAAGAAAAAATCGAAATAAGTAAAGATATAATGATTGGGGATTTGGTGGAAAATTACCCAAAATTAGCCAGAGTGTTGGTGGAAGAATATGGATTTCACTGTATTGGTTGTATGGCGGCGGGAATGGAAACTTTGGAGGAAGGAGCTACGGTTCATGGAATGGGTAAAAAGGAAATTCAAAAAATGGTTGTTGAACTTAAAAAGCTGGCAGAAGAAAACTAGAGATTAGTTTGATTATTGGAGTCATTATTGATCCGATGATAGTGTGGCCATTGATGGGAAATAATACGAGTAAGATTAAAAGAATGAATCCATAGCGAGTGAAAGCTTCTTCCCATTTGATTCTGGAATTTTCTGGTAAGAGATTGAGAAAGATATGTGATCCATCTAGTGGTGGAATAGGAATTAAATTGAAAACAAAAAGGGAAATATTGACAAGGGTTAGGAAATAGAAAATATAAAAAATAAACCAAGATGAGAGGGGAATGAAACGAAGGATAAGGGAGCTGATAATTGCCATTAAAAGATTACTGACGGGGCCGGCAAGGGAGGTGATTATTTCATCACGTTTTGGATGGCGAAAATTAAATGGATCAATTGGTACTGGTTTGGCCCAACCGATAGTAGGAATTCCACTTAGAGCACTGAATAAGGGTAGTAAAATTGTACCGATAGGATCAGCGTGAGCTAAAGGGTTGAGGGTCAGACGTCCATGAGATCGGGGGGTGGGGTCGCCTAAAAAATCAGCTAATAAAGCATGAGAAAACTCATGAATAGTAATAGCTAAAATTAAACAAATTAAAGATATGAGGGAAGTAATAATTTCCATATTCCAAAAAAAAGAATGTTTGTGATATTATACCTTACTATGAGAACATGCAGTTTATGTGAAAAGGGGACAGTTGTCGGCCGAAATCGGTCACATGCCCAAAATCGAACTCCTAGAACTTATAAAGCTAACATTCAAAAAGTTACTTTGTCGGTAGGGGACGAAAAAATTAGCGGAGTTTTTTGCACTAAGTGCTTGAAGAAACTTAAAAAAGAAGCTAAACAATAAAAAACGGCACTCCATTTTGGGCAGTACCGTTTTTTAAATAATCCAAGATTTTTTACTTTTTCTTGGCTTTTTTGGCGACTTTTTTCTTAGCTGTTTTTTTAACAGCTTTCTTAACAACTTTTTTCTTAGCGACTTTTTTTGTAGCTTTCTTTTTTACTGGCATATTTTTTACCTCCTTAATAATAATTAAAGAGATTTTTGGAATCTTTGTCAAAAAATGAATTGCCTGTTTTTGGCCAATATTTGAATTTTTGTAAAGCAAATTTAAACAAATTTATGGCAATTTTTTATTTAAATTTACCTATGGTATGGGTAAATTTAGTTTGATATAAAAAATAAAATGAGAAAAATAAAAAAGTATTTTTTAAAAAATTTGCCTAAGGTAACAGAAAAAGTTTAATTCATTAATGGTGAATTTTTCCAATAAATTTAAAAATTGAGTTTAGATTTATCCTATAGATAGGAAGAATAATAAATATCTAATTTCTAATGTCTAATGTCTAATGTAAAACAGAAAAACTAATTTTGCCTTAGGTTAGGATTTTTTGATGGTATAGTATTTAGAAATTTCGGACCAGGAAGTAATAGTTTTCCCTTCAACTTGGACTTCGACAGGTTCGGCAAGCTCACTGCTGGCAGGCTCAGTATTAAAGCTGAAGATTTTCATTTTTAATTGTTTGCCTTTTTGGTCGGTGACGTAGGTCCAAGCGATTGGCCAAGGGTTGAGACCTCTGACAAAACGTTCGATTTTAATTTGATCCCATGACCAGTTAATTTGAGCGGTATTTTTGTCGAGTTTAGGAAAATAGGTCTTTTGAGTGTGATCCTGTATTTGAAGAGATTTAGGATTTAAGATATATGATTTAAGAATAGCTTCGAGATGATCGGAGGCTAAGTTAAAGGCTTTGTTATAAAAAGTGGTGGCGGTTTCGGTGGGAGAAATTTCAAAAGAGATTTGAGAAATAATAGGTCCATGGTCAGGGAGAGAGTCGATTTGAAAAAAACTGACCGCACTTTTGGTCTCGCCATTAATAATTTGCCAAGGTCCTGGGGTAGCCCCACGATATTTTGGTAGGGCTGATGGGTGAATATTAACAATTTTATATTTAGGAATATTAATAGTTTCTTGGTCGAAATAGGGAGGGCCAAAGGCAACACATAATCCAATATCTAATTTCAAATTTCTAATTTCTAATTTAACTTCAGGAGTAAAATTTTCGATTTGGAGAAGGTTGAGATTATTTTGTTTGGCGAAAGCGGCGACGGGGTTGGGAATAACTTCCTGTTTACGTCCAACAGGTTTATCGGTTTTACTAAAAACAGCTGAAACTTGAAAATCTTTTATTTCCAAAAGTTTTTGGAGAATAGTGACAGAATGAGAAGAGGAACCAAAAAAGATTATGTTAATCACGATATTTAATTTCTAGTAGAGACGCCACGCATGGCGTCTCTACAATAAGTAGTAATGAAATTATATCGTACCTAATTGGTAATTTGTTACAATAGCATATGAGTAAAATAGTGCTTTACCCAAATGAAGTTTTGAGAAAAAAAGTGATTGATGTGGTGAGAATTGATTCAGTAACTAAAAAAGAAATTAAACAGTTAGTTTGGGAACTGGAAAAAGGGGAAAATGCGGCTGGTTTGGCGGCTCCACAGATTGGAGTGTCAAAAAATTTTTTTGGGATAAAAAACAATGGTAAGGTGAGTGTTTATTTTAATCCAAAATTAGTAAAGACTTGGGGAGAAAGAGTTTATCCAAAATTAGTAGGGGAAAATGGTAAAGACGAGAACTTTCTAGAGGGTTGTTTGTCGTTTCCTGATTATTTTGGAACAGTAAAAAGATATTTAAAAATTGAGGTAGAATGGAAAGAATTAAAAGGTGAAAAGTTTGTTTCAAAGAAAAAAGAATTGTCCGAATTTGAGGCAATTGTGTGGCAACACGAAAGTGATCATTTAGTGGGAAAACTGTTTGTGGATTATATAAAAAAAGATGGTGGAAAGTTTTATAAGTGGAATGGGAAAGAGATGGTGAAGGCAGAAATTTCTAATTTCTAATAAAAACGTTAATGGTTTATTTTTTATTTTTAGTTTTGGTGATTTCTGTCAACATTTTTTGGGCATCGGTGTTGGTGGGAGCGTAGTGAAGGGTTTGGTCTAGGTTGGTTTTGGCTAGATCATATTTTTTTTGATCAAAATAAATTTTACCAAGGGCAAAATAAGTGTGGTCATAATTTGGTTTAAGGTCGATGGCTTTTTGATAATAGGTAATAGCATCGTCGGTAAGAGATGCGGTTTCTAAAAATTGGCCTAAATTAAAATATATTTTGGCGTCGGTTGGGGCAAGCTTGGCGGCTTGGAGCATCGATTTGACTACTTGAGTGAAATAAGTTGAATCGAGCGAAGAAAGATAATAATAGACTTGGGATCTTTGTTTCCAAAAATTTATGTTGGCGGGAGATAATGTGACTGATAGGTCAGCATATTTAATGGCCTGTTCGATGTATTGTTGATCTTTGGTAAGAATGGCCATTCGGGCAGATGAAAGAGCTAAATTGATATAAAAATTTGGTTCTTTGGGTTGAAGTTGATTGGCTTGAGAAATTAATTGATAGGCGGTTTGATACTCTTGGTGATCGTTTTTGGCTTCTGATTGAGAAAAATAAATGTCAGCTAGATACGAAGAAATAATTTGATTAATTAGGTAAATAGAAATGAAAATAATTATTGGAATTAGAAATTTTTTAGTTTTGGAATTAGATTTGGGTTCTTGGTAAGAAAAAGCGAATATTGGTAAAGTAAAAAAGAAAAGAGAAACAATGGAAATGGAAAAACCGACGGCGTTGGTAATTAAGATGCTCGTGAATGAGCAGAGAATGGGTAGAGACAAACCCGCCTGCCGGACGGGCAGGTTTCTAATTTCTAACCCGCCTGCCGGACGGGCAGGTGTCGAATTTCTAATTAAATTTTTAATTAAGAAAAATAAAACAGAAAAAATTAAAAGCAGATATGGAATAGTGCCGACTAGGCCAGTGGTGGCCAGATAATTTAGATATTCATTGTGAGCTTTGTTGTAAAGAAAATCCCATTCTGAGGTTAAATTGTGCTCTATTGGTCTGGTCCAATAGTAAGAATAGGCAAAAGTTTCGACTCCAGTGCCAACGATAGGGAACTGTTTGAATAAATCTAGACTACCTTTCCAAACGATTTTGCGGATGTCTTCAGAGGAGGTGATGTTTAAATTATTAATTTCTAATGTCGAATTTCTAATGTCTAATTTAGGAGTAAAAAATTTATCTTTTATGGGATTGGAAATTAGTAAAGATAAAACAATTAATAATGAATAATTAATAATTAATAATTTTTTGGGAGATTTTTTTTGAAAAAAAGTAAAAACAAAAAATATAGCTAAAGAAATAACGGCGGCAAGGATACCTGATTTGGATTTGGTAAAAAGAAGACATAAATAGTAGAAAGTAGAAAGTGAAAAGTAAAAAGTAAGTGGTTTTTTTGTTGATGCGTTTAAAGTTTTATGAATAGAGAAGGGAAGGAGAATACAAAGATAGGCGGCGAGCCAGTTGGGTTGACCGAGGGTGGAAAAAACTCGAGATTGAACATCTTGAACCCACATATTTTTATCAATACCAAAATGTTCTAGAATACCAAAAATAGCGACAAAAAACCCGGATAATAGGATTAAATTAATAAGGGTATCTTTAAATTTGTCATCTAAATAAAGTGGAATTATAAAAAAGAGAGATATAAAAGTGATAATGGAAAGTAAGCCACCATTAAGGCGAGAATAATAACCATGGATAGAAGTATAAATGTCAATTGAGGTAACAGTACAAATTATTTGCGAAATTAAAAAAAGCAATAAAAGCCAATTAAGTGGACTTTTGTTAAAAAGTTTTGTTTGGCCAAAAGACCAGTTTATTAAATGTAAAGTAACTATTAATATAGTAATTAGATAAATGAAATGCATTTTGGGAATCTCAAAAAGCTCGGAATTTGAAAAAGAAAAGATCAAAGGAGTAATTAAAAAGAGGCTGGAAATAAGAATTTTTATAAACTTATTTAGAAATTTCATGATGAGTTTATTTTAGCTGAAAACTGTAAGATTTCTTGACTTTGCTTGAAATAACAATTCGCTTGAGAAGCTGAAGCTATAAATTGCTATAATTTTAGAGTGAAGCTGTTTGTTAAAAAGAGAAAATTTTTTAAAGATTTTTTAAGTTCCTTGAGTTGGGATATTGGAATTGATTTGGGGAGTAGTAATACTTTGATTTATTTAAAAGATCGGGGAGTGGTAATTGATGAACCAACAATGTTGGCGCGAAGAAAAAGGAAAAGATGGACAGGATTGTCAGCACCAAAAGAAAATTTAACTAGACCATTGGCTTATGGGTTAAAGGCGAAGATGATGTGGAATAGAGAACCGAAGCACATAGAGGTAATTAGTCCAATTAAAAACGGAGTAATAGTTGATTTGGAGGCATTGGAAAGTTTAATGAGTTATTATTTTAAACTGGTTTATGAAGTACCATCGAAATATCCAAAAATTTTGAAGCCAAGAGTAGTAGTGGGGGTGCCAAGTTTTATTAATCAAGTGCAAAAAAGGGCAATTAAATCAGTTTTGACGGCATCCGGAGCAAGAGAAGTTATTTTAATAGAGGAGGTTTTATTGGCAGCTTTGGGTCTGAATGTTTCGTTGGATTCAGAAAGTGGTTTGGTTATTGTTGATGTTGGTGGAGGTAAAACGGAGGTTAGCGTGGTTTCGGCAGGTGGGGTGGTGGTTGGTAAAGAAATTAAAGTAGCTGGAGATGAAATAGATAATGCAATTATTAATTATGTGAGAATGAAATATGGGCTGTTGGTGGGTCAAAATAGTGCTGAAAAGGTAAAAATAAATTTGGAAAATGATGGATTGATTAGAGGAAGGAGTTTGGAGACTGGTTTACCAAGTGGAATAAAATTAACAAAATCAGAAATTTTAGAGGCAGTGAGTTTGGAGTTAAGTAAGATTGCTAAATTAGTGAAATCAGTGTTGGATGAAACTCCGCCAGAGCTAATGGAAAATATAGTTAAAAAAGGGATTATTTTAGTTGGAAATGGGGCAAAATTGGTAAATTTAAGAGAAATGATAGAAATGGAAACTAGAATTTGTACTGTGTTAGCGGACGATTCTGGAATGGCGGTGATTAAAGGCTGTGGTAGATTAGTGGAAAATAATTTATTATTGGATCAAGTGAGAATGGTGACTTTGTAATTTTATGAGAGAAGATGGAATTTTTTCTTGGAAGTTCTGGTTATTAAAATTTGGATTAATTTTAAGTTTAGTGATTTTGTTGGCGGTAACCTTAAGATTGAGTTTGATTCAAGGTAAATATTACAGTCAAGCGGCAAGAGATAATAAAATTTTGGAAACATCAATCCCTGCGCCACGAAGAGAAATAGTAGATAGAAAAGGGAGATCAGTGGCAAAAACTATATATCAATATTTTAAGGTTGATAGTGGAAATAAAATTTATCAAAAAAGTGGGGATTTTGACGGTTATCAATTTGAGGGGAAGGATTTGTCTTATGAAATTAAAAGGGAATATCCTTATGGAGAGTCGATGTCGATGGTAACGGGCTATGTAGGGAAAATATCAGATTCTGATATTAAGGAAAATAAATGCGGGGTAAAGTTTAATCAAAATGATTTGGTGGGAAGAGGTGGAGTAGAAAGTTTTTTAGACTGTGACATGAGAGCAAAAAATGGTAAAAGAGTGATTGAAGTAGATGCATTGGGAGTATATGTTAGAGAATTAGGTCGGGAAGAACCGGAAATAAAACCTCCATTAGCGTTATCAATTGATGCCTATTGGCAGGATAAAATTTATAATTTATTGAAAGGTAAAAAAGCGGTAGTAATAATGAGTGAACCTAATACAGGTAAGATTATTGCCTTGGTTTCAAGCCCGGCTTTTAATCCGAATGCTTTTTCAGAACAAGATAATAAGAAAATTGCTGAATATTTGGATAATAAGGATAACTTACCATTACTTAATAGGGCAATTTCGGCTAGATATCACCCGGGGTCGGTATTTAAAATTAGTATGGCGACAGCTGGTTTGGAAACAGGAGTGATTGATAAAACTACTTTGATAGAAGACACGGGGGTTTTACAAGTTGGAGATTATACATACAAGACTTGGAGCGGAAAATCTGATGGTATGGTAGATATAATTAAAGCGATAAGACGATCAAATGATATTTTTTTCTATAAATTGGGTGAAATGTTGGGGGTGGATAATATAAAAAGATGGGCAATGAAATATGGTCTGGGAGCAAAAACTGGGGTAGAGATTTCTGGGGAAGTAGAGGGTGTGGTGCCAGATGATGCTTGGAAAAGAAAAGTAAAAGGAGAGCCATGGTATTTGGGAAATACTTACCATATGTCGATTGGGCAAGGAGATTTAGATGTGACGCCATTGCAAATAAATCAAATGACAAATGTGATTGCTAATAAAGGAGTTAAATGTCAAATGAGTTTATTAAAAGATAAAAAACTAGAATGTAAAAATATTGGAATTAAAGAAAGTACTTGGTCCACAGTAATCGAAGGAATGAAAGAAGCTTGTAAAACAGGAGGAACTGCGTGGCCATTGTTTAATTTTAAAACTGAATTGGCCTGTAAAACGGGAACGGCCGAGGTAGGTGATGGGAGTAAAGATACTCATGCCTGGCTAACGGCTTTTGCACCAGCGGATAACCCACAAATTTCAATTACAGTGATGGTGGAACGGGGAGGAGAAGGAAGTGACGTGGCTGCGCCAATTGTGGGAGATATATTAAAGGAGTGGTTTAATGAACCGGAAACGGTGGTGCCAAGGTATAGTACGAATAAGGAAGAAGCGGAGTAAATATGATAATCTATAGTTAATTAACATTAATTTAATAAAAAAATATGGCATTTGAAGGATTAAAATCAATTTTTAAAAGTATTATGGATTATCGGAAAAAGAAGAAAGAAGAGAAAGAAGTGTTTAATATGCAAGCAGCTGGAAGACCAATGGTAAAGACTAATTTTATGGAGCATTCGTATATGAAAAGTCCAATACAACAAATGGGGCTAGACAAAGGGCCTAAACTTGGGACAAGTCAATTTGGAAATGTGAATAAAAAATAATTAATAATGGTTGAAATAGTGTGGTAAAATGCGGATATGGGTTTAAAAGAATTATTCAAAAGAAGACCACGAGAGAGGTCAATCTTGGAAAAGGCTAATTGTAGTGTAGGTAAAGATGGAAAAATATTACAGAATGGGACAGTTATTGATTCTGGTGATATTGGTGATATTTTACAGAGAGCAGTATATAGGGTGGATGAAAATGGTGCTATTGTTTCTAATCAAAAAGCTTGATGGTTGACAGAGGTTGTATTATAGATAACAATAAAAAAATAGTTTAAAGTGGAAAGTTAAAAGTTTTAAAGTAAAATTTGTAAATGAAAACACTATTAATAGTAGAGTCACCAACAAAGGCCAGAACTATTGGTAAATATTTGGGATCAAGTTACACGGTAATCGCTACTGTGGGGCATATTCGAGATTTACCAAAGAATAAAATGGCGGTGGATATGGCTAAAAACTTTGAAGTTGAGTACCAAATTGATAGTAAAAAGAAAAAAGTAGTTGATGATTTGATTAAGGCTAGTAAACAAGTTGACAAAATATTATTGGCATCCGATCCTGATCGTGAAGGAGAGGCTATTTCTTGGCATGTAAAATGGATTTTAGAAAACAATTCGTCAAAATCAAAAAAATCGTCTAAGTCAGATAATAAAATTTCTGAAAAAATTTCTCGGATTACTTTTCATGAAATTACCAAAGAAGCGGTGGAAAATGCCATGAAAGAGGCGAGAAATATTGATATGGATTTGGTAAATGCTCAACAAGCTAGACGAGTATTGGATAGGGTAGTGGGTTATAGTTTGTCGCCACTTTTGTGGAAAAAAGTGCGTAGGGGTTTGTCGGGAGGAAGAGTTCAATCAGTAGCAGTACGACTTATTTGTGAGAGAGAAAAAGAAATTGCCGCATTTACCAAAGAAAAATTTTATGTGGTATTGGCCCAATTGAATAAAAAAGAAACATTTCAGGCGGATTTAGTTAAATTAGATGATAAAAGTATTTCTATCAGCACTAAATTAAAATTATTTGATGGTGAATATACTTATTCAAAATCGATTTTTAAAACCGATGAAGAAGTAAAAAAGTTTGTTGAATCTTTAAATAAAGAGTTTTTGGTAGAAAAAGTAACTGGGACGGAAACTTCGAGAACACCATTACCAGCTTTTACAACATCAAAACTACAACAAGCAGCGGCTAGGCGGATGGGTTGGTCGGGTAAACAAACCATGAGTGTGGCACAACAACTTTATGAAAAGGGTTTGATTAGTTACCACAGAACTGATTCAGTGTATTTGTCAGAAAAAGCGATTGGCGAATTTAGAGATTTTATTGCAAAGGAATATGGCCAAAATTATTTGTCAGAAAAGGTGCGAGTTTATAAAAATAATAGTAAAAATGCTCAAGAAGCCCATGAGGCAATTAGGCCAACAAATGTAACAATTCAGAACATTGAAGGAGCTGATTCTCGAGAGATGAAATTGTATGAAATGATTTGGAAACGGGCGGTGTCGACTCAGGGAGCAGCGGCAAAGATGAAAAATACTGCAGTAACTTTTTCCAATAATAAGGCTACTTTTCAATCTAAAGGAGTAAGAATGTTGTTCGATGGCTTTTTGAAAATTAGTGGGGAAAAACATGAAGATCAAATCTTGCCAGAACTAGTTGAAGGAGAAAAAATTTCGAGTAAGAAGATTTGGAGTGAGGAAAATGAAACCAGTCCAATGCCACGATATAGTGATGCTAGTTTGGTGTCGAGTTTGGAAAAACAAGGGATTGGAAGGCCAAGTACGTATGCGCCAATTATCTCGACAATTATTATGCGCCAGTATGTGGAACGTGATGAAGGAAAATTTAAACCGACAGTATTAGGAAATGCGGCTAATGAATTTTTAGTGAAAAATTTTGAAGATATTTTGTCGTTGCCATTTACTGCTGAAATGGAAGAAAGTTTGGATAAAGTGGCTTTGAATAAACTTAATTGGATCGAAATGATGAAAAAGTTTTGGAAAGGATTTGAAAAAGAAGTGAAAAAAGCCGAAAAAGATGGAGAAAGAGTAAAAGTAGAGACAGAGAAATTAGGTGAGAAATGCCCAGAATGTAAAGAAGGTGACTTGGTTATAAGATTAGGTCGATTTGGAAAATTTGTGTCTTGTGACCGTTTTCCTGAGTGTAAATATAGTCGACAATATCAAGAAGATGCAGGCTTTAAATGTCCGGAATGCGGAGCTGACGGTGTGGTAAGAAAAACTAAAACCGGAAGGAAGTTTTTTGGCTGTTCCAATTACCCAAAGTGTAAGTGGGCGGGTTGGAAAAAACCGTAGGTTAGGTTTTTTTTTATAAACTGCTTTTTGGTTTGCCCCAGTGGAGTTGAGAGGTGTGGATGAGTTTGTCGCGTTGTTGATTCTTACAAGATAGTGGAGCGAGGGTGGTGGCGTAGAAAGGTTGAGTGGTTTCAGAATCGATGGAAAGTTTACAAATAACTTGGTATTTACCGATTTTAACTAAATCTTCGGCAGGAAAAGCAGTGCCAAATTCTTTGGCAAGAATAAAGGCATCTTGATTACCGACAACAAAAGAAATTAGAGAACCAACGTTACCTAAAATAGCATCTTGGATGGTTCGGTCTAATTGAGCCATATATTGGTTGGCAACAATTAAATTAAGATGGAATTTACGGGCTTCAGAGAGAATTTTAATAAAAGCATCAGTGGCGAAATTTTGGAATTCATCAACATAAAGGTAAAAATCAGCACGGTCTTCAGCCTCTTGAAAAACCCGATTCATGGCTGAAAGTTGAACTTGAGTAATTAACATAGCGCCTAAGAGAGCGGAATTATCTTCGCCTAGACGACCAGTAGATAAATCGGCAATCAAAATCTTTTTTTGATCCATTATTTCTTGAATATTTATTTTTGATTTGGCGTGGGCTACGGTGTTACGGATATTAGTAGAAGCAATAAATTGGCCAACTTTGTTTAAAATAGGGGAGACGGCTTCATTTTGAAATTTCGGATCCATTCGATCAAATTCATTAATCCAAAAATTTTTAAGAGTTTGGTTGGTTAATTGAGCGACAACTTTGTTGCGGAAGTTTTTGTTGGTAAGAATTTCGACGATGTGGGTCATGTCACTGCCTGGAGTGTTAACTAAAGTAAGAACAGCATTGCGTAAAATGTGTTCAAGTCGTGGTCCCCACGAAGTGGTGCCATAAAGTTTTTTGAAAATTGAAAGAACTCCAGAAGCAATTAATTCTTTTTGGGAATCATTTTTGGCTTCGAGAACGTTGAGAGGGTAGACGTATTCAGGATCGGCTGGATTAAAGTAACAAACATCATTGATGCGATTACTAGGAATGTAATCAAGAATAGTGTTGCATAAGTCGCCGTGAGGATCGATGACGGCGACTCCGCGGCCTTTGCGAATATCATCGATAGCCATATTGGCAATTAAAGTAGTTTTACCAGTACCGGATTTTCCAATGATGTAAGTATGGCGGCGACGATCTTCGCCTTGTTTGATACCAAAAATGGCGTCTTTGTTTCGAAATTCGGTTTTAGCAAAAAAGGTAATTTCAGCTTTTTGTTCGGGAGTAGCATTGTCGGAGGTGGGTAAATTTTCAGGAGGATCGGAATAAAGTTTTTTACCCCAAGCGATATTTGGAAGTTTGGTTATTTGATTGGGAAAATGCCAAATAGCAGAAAGTTCTTCAGTATTAAAAATTTGCCCCTTAAGATTGGACATAATTTCACGATTAGTAATTGATTTTAAAAGTTTTTTTCTGGTAAAAAAGTTAGGAGAGAAAGATTTGATAAAATTGCCTCGAGGGTTGGTGTAGGCTCCAAAAGATGAAGAGACTGAGGAAATTAATCCAGGGTTGTTGGAAAGAAAATTTATTTGAGCAAAGATTCCAGGAAATTGGATTTTTTGTTCGAAGATCATTTTATCAGGGTGGGCAGTACGGATGTTGCGTTCTTTATCAACTAAAATTCCATTTTGGATAGTACTAATGATACTGCCTTGCCAGTTTTTAGGAGGAGAAGCTAAAACTATTTGAAAAACAAAAAAATCTTTGATATTGTTGGATCGAGAAAGGGGAGCAAGGACTGAATTGAGGGGATCAGTCTCCCTAAAATCTTTAGTAGTTTTGAGGGGATAACTGTAGGGTCTACCTAATCCAAGTTGGGTGAAACTTTGGGGATTATTTGTTTCTGGATTAAGAAAAGATTGAATGTAATCAGGAGTTTCGCGAATGACGGCACTAGAGTATTGAGCTAATATTTGAGATCGAAAAAATTCGATATCAGCAATGGGGACGACAACGAAAAAATGAATTTGACCGTCTTTTAGGACAATTTCTAGTGAAGAAATAGTTTTTTTCTTGTTGATTAGTCTCTCAAAAAAAGAACTTTTCGAAAATTGGGTAAAATTTGCCAGCAAAGAGGACATCGACTCAAAGGTAAACTCATTTTCTTGAGGCAAGCGAACTTCGAGAATGACAAGATTATTGTCAGGCATGAATGTATTTTAGCAATTTTTGGGGCAAAAGAGGTGAATTAAAGATGATTATCTTATAATAATTTTGATAAATATCTTATATTAAAATTTATTTATTTTTTTAGGTTCACAATAAATTTTATTAGATTTAGTTAATTAAAATTTGTGTTATAATTCCTTCAATTAATTTTTCTTGATTTTTGACACGAGAATCCTGGGGTAAAGACCCAGTGTCAGAAGTTTATAAATAATAAGGAGTGTCCTCCTACGCATAAAGCTACGGATGGATAAAAAAAATATGGCAGAAGCCAAAAAAGTAATAGTAAAAACCGTCAATCGAAGCGGTAAATCTTTGGTTAAAAAAGCATTGGTAGTTAAGGCTAAAACTCAAAGTAAGATTTCGGCTGAAAATATTAAAAAACTGAATGAAAAGAAATTGGAAGAAAAGAAGATCTCCTTCGCTAAAGCTACGGAAGACTTAAATAAAAAGCCTGAAGAAAGAAAAGAATCTGTTAAGGAAGACAAAAATTACGAATTAACCATTGGTTTAAAAGATCTATTGAATGCTGGTTGTCATTTGGGTCATAAAACTTCTAAAACTAATCCAAAAGCAAGAGATTTTATTTATGGTAAGAAAGATGGGATTGAAGTTATTGATTTGGTAAAGACTTTGGATGGTTTACAAAAAGCTTGTAACTTTATTTACAATCAGAAGAGAAATAATAAACAAATAGTATTAGTGGGAACAAAAAGACAATCCCGTGAAGTTGTTCGCAGAGTGGCTATGAATGCTGGGGTGCCTTATGTAACTGACAGATGGTTAGGTGGAACTATCACTAATTGGGATCAAATCAAAAAAGATATTAAAAAACTTAATGATCTTAAAGATGGAATTGAAAAAGGTAAATTCACAGAAAATACCAAAAAAGAGATTTCAGATATGAATAAAGAGGTAACTAGATTGGAAAAAATTGTTGGAGGGTTGACGGGATTAGAAAAATTGTTTGATGTGCTTTTTGTGGTTGACGCTGGTGTAGAAAAAACGGCAGTTAAAGAAGCTAAATTAAGAAAAATTAAAGTGGTAGCTATCAGTGATACTGATGTAAATCCTTACAAAGTTGACTTCGCAATTCCAGCTAATGATGATTCAGTTAAAAGTGTAAATCTTTTAGTTGAAGAAATTGGTAAAGCTATCAAAGCTGCGGGAACCAAATAAAAATTTCTAATATCTAATTTCTAATGTCTAAGTAGGACAGGAGATAATTAAAAATTAAATAATAAATTTATGGATAACAAACAAATAATTGAATTAGTTAAGAAAATCAGAATTGAAACTGGTTTGGGAATTATGGAAATCAAAGCGGCTTTGGAAGAAGCAGAGGGTGATGAAAAGAAAGCCAAAGAAATTTTGAAAGCAAAAGGTCTTAAGAAAGCAGAAACCAAAACAGAGAGAGAAACTCACCAGGGTAGAGTAGCTACTTATACTCATACTACTGGCACTATTGGAGTAATGGTGGAATTACTTTGTGAGACTGATTTTGTGGCAAAACACGAAGATTTTGTAAATTTAACCAAAGATATTTGTTTGCAAATTGCAGCCATGAACCCAGAAAATGTAGAGGAACTTTTGAAACAAGAATTTATTAAAGATGCTTCGATGACAATTGAAGAAAAAATTAAAGGATTAGTGGTTAAGTTTGGTGAAAATATGAAATTGACCAGATTTGCCAGATTTGAAATATAAACAATCTTTTTTAATAAAATCAAAATCCCTCTGAGAAATTAGGGGGATTTTTTGTGGTTTGGTATGTTTAACCTGGTTGACAATTTTGCAGAAAAAAAATAACATGGTTGTTAGATGAATAATGAATTAAGAAATAAAAATAGTTGGAAGATTTTAGTGGTTTTTTTGGTTTTGATAATTGGACTAACTTTGACAATCGAGACGGTTCAACAGAATCAGGAAAATAGAAGTAAAGCCGAAGAGAATATTACTTTAATGGATGATAGTGAATTAGTGGAAAATATGTGTGGTGAGGCGGATGAATTACCGGCTTTATCGCGCCCGGTGGAAAATTTATGTAAAGTGGGAACTCCTATATGGATTGATTCAGTGGCAAGTGAGGGTTTGTATAGATGGAAATGTGTGGATGAAATTAGTGGAGAAAGTGGTGAGTGTAGTGCGGTTTTAAGTGAATAGAACTTTGTTTCATTGACAGGATAAATCTTTTAGGCGTAGGATGAAGTGATGAAATTCTTAAAAAAATCTGAAAGTGGTTTGGCCCAATTGATAGTTTTAGGAATGATGGCCCTTTTAGCGGCGGCTTTACCAGTAACAACAAAATTAGTACAAAAGAGCCAAGAAAATAGGAGTAAAGCAGCTGAGAATAATGGAATTACAATTCTAAAACTAGAGCCAAGATTGTATTTTAACGTTTCTAAATCATCGTATTATCTTGATGAAACTTTTGAGGTAACAGTCAGGGTTGATTCTGCTTTTAAGAAAATTAGTGGTGTTGATGTGGTTGGAAACTATGATGCGTCTAGATTGACTTTAATATCTATGAAAAAATCAGATGATTTTGTCTTTGGTAACACTGGTGATTGTTCCATACAAACAAACGTTTCTGGAAAATTTATGGCCAGTTGTTATGTTAAAAGTCTTAGTGACGAAAAAGTTGTTTTAGGAAAATTACTGACTATAGTTTTTAAAACTAAGGCTGCAGGTCCGGCTAGCTTTGGTTTTGATTGTGTCAATGGAAGTAGTATTGATTCCAATATTGTTTCGAATGGTGTTGATGTAATTTATTGTGAAAATATGGTAACACAAGTACAAGTTATTGATGAAATTTATTTTCCTAAGAGAAAAATTGTAGGTAAGTTTATAGATCTAAATTTGGATGAAGAATATTTAAAAGTCATTTCTGATGATAAGCTTAATTTATGGTTATCTAGGTTGGATATGGCGTATGAAGATTATGCTGAGTTGACAAGTTGGAAACCGTATAATGGTGGAAAAATTACTATAGATTCAGTCCAATGTGGTAACACTTGTCCTGGATGGGCTTGGGCTGGCCAGACAATTAGTTGGGCCAGACAATGGTGGCAACAAGAGGAGCTTCGAAAAATAAATAACAATAATGATTGGAGTTTTGGAATATTACATGAGCTTTCACATGATTTCGATAACTATAACGTTTGGGGTGATTTCGATAATGAAATGATGGCTAATTTTAAAATGGCTTATGTTTTAGAGAAGAGAAGTGCTGTGGTTCAACCAAATTCTGATGGTGTTTATTATACTGGTACTGATATTATAAAAGTCTATAAGAGTCATCCAGAATATGGTTATGATGTAGTTTTAAAGAAATATAAAGATGGTAAGACTGATGAACTAAAACAATCAATAGGTAATTTCTTGAATTATAAATTGTTGGTTATAAAAGATAATATTGGAGGTTGGAGTACTTACAAACAAGTTTTTCGAAATTTAACTAACAAAAATTTTAATTCTGCAAATGAAAAATTAAATTCTTTTTTAAACGAAATGACTACAGTATCAAAAAAAGATGTTAGAAGTATGTTTACTCAAGAAGAAAAAGCTATTTTAGAATTAAGGTTCGGTAGTGGTATTTTTCCCAAGGTAACTTCAACTCCGATTCTAACACCAACTCCGATGATAAAACTAACACCAACTCCATTACCAATGAAATCTGTTGATGGTAAATGTGGCTCAAGTAGAAATACTTGTATTAGTGGTGTGTTGAGTGATGGTGCTTTGACTGATACTAGTAGTGAGTATAGATGGAAGTGTTTGGGTATTAAAGGTGGTAAGGATGCGAGTTGTAGTTTTAAAAAAATAGTGACTCCAGCTGCGACATCGACTCCATTGCCAGTGAAATCTGTTGACGGTAAATGTGGAAGTACAAGGAATACTTGTACTTCAGGGATGGTTAGTGTAATGGTTAATCATTCTATTTTTTATCAGTGGAGATGCGTGGGTAGAAATGGAGGAAAGACGGTGATTTGTTCGATTAGAAATCGATAATGGGTTTGATATAATTAGATTAATTTATGATAAATTTTTCAGATGTCAAAGTCCGAATGGACAAAATAGTATCGTTATTCGTGAATGATATTTTATCAATTAGAACAGGGAGAGCAACTCCGGGGTTGATAGAAAATGTGGTGGTGATGGTGTATGGTGGTCAGAAAATGAAATTAATTGAATTGGGATCAATTGGGGTATCTGATGTGAGATCGTTGACTTTTCAACCATGGGATCAGGGTTTAGTCAGAGAGATATCTAATGGAATTGCAGCGGCAAATATTGGAATGAATCCAGTGGTTGATGGGCAGGTAATTAGAATGAGTTTACCAATGTTGACGGTGGAACAAAGAGAAGATTATGTGAAATTATTGGGGCGAAAATTAGAAGCAGCTAGAGTGATGATTAGAGACGCAAGGGCTGATTTTAGAAATATTTTACAAAAAGCGAAACAAGATAAGACAATTTCTGAAGATGAGTATAAAAAGGATGAAACTGAGTTGCAAAAAATGACGGATGATTTTGTTAAACAGTTGGAAGAGATCTCAAGAAAGAAAGAAATCGAAATAAGGGGTTGACGTTTTTTTTAATTTGGTTTATTCTGATTCTATAATGAATAAAGTAAACAAATTTCTAATGATTGGTATTTTGTTATTGGCAGTAGTCATTCCATTGACGACTTGGTTGGCTGTAAGTAATCAAGAAAATAGAAGTAGTGCTGCTAGTGAAACAGAAGAAGTTAGTTCTATTGATGAAAATGTTGTTGATGGTGTTTGTGGAGAAATGAATGGTGGGTCAGTAACTGAAATCCCAGACAATAGGTATGCTTGTGCTAAAGGGGCAGTAAACTGGATGGATACTGTTGCTGAGGATGGGTCTTATAATTGGGATTGTATTGGTAAGATGGATGGAGTGATTGCTAATTGTGAAGTTTCACTTGAGAAATAAAATTTGATGATGGACTTGGTAATTTTTGTTTTGGCTTTGTCGATTTTAGTTTTGGTGCATGAATGGGGTCATTTTATAGCAGCGAGAAAAACAGGGGTAAAAGTTGAGGAGTTTGGGTTGGGATTGCCTCCAAGAATTTTTGGTAAAAAAATAAAAGGGACAATATATAGTTTAAATTGGTTACCGATTGGTGGGTTTTGCAAGCTTTATGGAGAAGACCCTTCGACAGGCTCAGGGCAGGTGGCTGAAAAAAATAAAAAAGAATCATTTGAGTATAAAAAACCATGGCAAAAGATGTTGATAGTGTTGGGTGGGGTAATAATGAATTTGGTTTTGGCGGTAGCGATATTTAGTGTGGTTTATACAATAGTGGGAGTGCCAATAGAAACTGATAGAGTGTCAATTGTGGGAATTTCACCTAATTCTCCGGCAGAAAAATCAGGGTTAAAAGAAAATGATGTAATTTTGAAAGTAAATAATTTGTCTGTTAAAAAAGCGGATGAATTAACAGAAGAAATAGGGAAAAATAAGGGTAAAAATATAAAATTAATAATTAATAATGAAGAATTAAAAATTTATAATAAAGAAATTGAGGTTGAGGTTCGAGAAAATCCACCAGAAGGGGAAGGGTCAATGGGGATAGCTATTTCAAATACGGAAATGAAAAAAGTACCTTGGTACAGGATTGATAAGGGAATTGTGGCTGGATTTAAAGAAGCCTATTATTGGGGAAAAATTATTTTTGGAGGAGTGGTTAAAATGATCGGTGGTTTACTGACGGGAAACGTACCAAAAGATGTTAGCGGTCCAATTGGAATGTATGAAGCAACTAGTGCTATTAATAAAAATCAAGGGATTTTGGCAGTGATTCATTTTTTTGGAATTGTGTCGGTAAATTTGGCAGTGGTAAATGTGTTACCTTTTCCGGCGTTAGATGGGGGAAGGATAATTTTTGTGTTATACGAAATGTTGACCAAAAAACGAGCTAATCAAAAATTTGAGGCAATAGTAAATAATGTAGGAATGTTGTTATTGTTGGGATTAATTTTGCTGATAACAATTGGTGATGTAAGAAGAATTATTTGGGGGTAATTGTTTGATGTTATCTGATATATATTTATATATTAAATGTTTGATTTTGGCCGATAGTTCTAGAGAATATCAACTTACTTATTGACCTGGGGTTGTAAAAGTGTTTAACTTTTTTATATAAAAATTGTGTTTTTAAATGAAAAAATTAAATTTAACTGAACAAAAGGGTATTGCTCAAATTTTTTTATTAATTGGAATGTTGTTGGTAGCCATTTCTTTGCCTCTTGCCACTAAATTAGTGCAACAGAATCAAGAGAATAGAAGTAATGCAGCAACAAAAACTACTTGTACTTGCTACAAAGGAAATGCTCAAGGTGCTAAGTCTTATGGAAGTTATAGTAGTTCGAGTGCTTGTAAATCTGCGTGTAGTGGTGGTTCGTGTAAATGTACTACTTCTACTGTTGCTACTACTATTACTACTCCAATCTGTGTTTACAATTGTTCTAACTGGTCTGCTTGTAGTGGTGGGTGGAAAACTTGTACAGCTCAAACTAAATCTTCTAGTTCTCCGTCTACTTGTACTGGGGGAAGCAAAATTGGAACTCGTCAGGCATGTACTTCTACTGGAAAAACTAATGGTTCAACTTGTAATTCTAATAGTGAATGTACTAGTGGTTATTGTAGTAATAAGAAATGTGTGGCTAAGCCAACTACTACTGCTCAGTGTATTTATATATGTGCTAAATGGTCAGATTGTGTTAATGGAACAAAAACTTGTAAAGAAGATAAGAATGCCACTGCTACTGCGTGTACTGGTGGAACAAAGCAGGTTGGCAAAACTCAGAGTTGTAGTGTGACTAAAAAAGCTAATGGTGTAGCTTGTGGTTCAAGCAGTGAATGTAATAGTGGTTATTGCAATTCTAGTAAAATATGTGCAAATAAGCCTGATACTGCTGTTCAAGCTACTTATTATTATTTTAAGGAAGGAACAGGTTGTGTAATTATTTCTGCTACTTCAATAACTTGTCAAACTATTGCTTGTTATTCTTCAAAATCTTCTTGTGAGACGGCTCATAGAGGACCAACTCCAACTATTCCTGCGAGTTGTGGATGTTATAGGGGTAATGCTCAGGGAGTAAATAAATTGACACAATATACTACAGCAGATACATGTAAAGCTGGGGGTGGTACTTGGGTTTGGTCTTCTAGTTGTAGAGGTACAAATACTGCAGCATCGACATATCCTTGTACTTATACATATTCTGATTGGAGTACATGTGTTGGTGGAACTCGGACTAGGAATATTGCTTCTCGTGCTCCTGCTGGATGTACAGGTGGTTCTCCGGTTTTAAGTGAGAGTTGTAGTGAGACTATGTGTACCGTTGGTACTTATAAATGTGAAGGGAAATCGATATATTATTGTAAAGCACTTGCGGTTGGGTATTCAGCATGGGGAGTTTATAAAACATGTAATGTTACTTGTATCACCTCTAGTAATGGGGTTCAGTGTGATTCTTCTACTACTCTTTGTGGAATAGCTGCTTCTGATAATCGTGATCATTATCCAGTAAGTAATCATTGTATTACTGGTGCTACTTATGTTGAGGTTGATAAGGAAGGCAAGGATGGATATTATAATTGGACGTGTACAAAAGGTGGTGTTACTAATGATTGTAAAGCCGGTACAAAAAAGTCTGGCAGTGGCGGCGGCGGCGGCGGTGGTGGTTCGGATTATTATACTGGATTTGCAGTATCGCCAAGTACTTTGAAACTGAAAGTGGGTGAGAGTGCGACCGTGACAGCTACTGAAAGTGTGATTTGGTCAAGCGATAAGGCAGACATTGCAATGGTAACAGCTGATGGAATAGTTACTGGTGTAGCGGTAGGAACGGCAACTGTAACGGCAACTAATGCGTCAGGAGCGACTGCTACAGTGGCGGTGACAGTGATTGCTAGTGATGCTAGAACACTAAGTTTCAAGGTTGCTTTTGCAGGAATTAAATCTTATTACACAAGTGGCATTGGAAGTACTTACAATTGTCTTGCCAGTTTGGGTGATATGACAGTGGAGATTCTTAATCGACCAACAAATACTTACGAAAAGTTTACTGGTGTTAAGGTAAGTGTGGAAGGGAATGAACTGGATTCTAAAGAAAACCAAGTATTCCGAGTTAGTAATTTGGAGGTTGGTTCTAGTTTGGCTGGGGTTAATACTTTTAATTATGTGAAAGTAAAAGGACCTTTCCATTTGAAAAGAAGAATGTGTCAAGATGGCCAAACTGGAAAATTGGATGAAACGACTACATGTGATATCAATTTGGGAAAGACTGATGGGGTGCCTTATGATTTTTCAGAATATACATTATTGGCGGGAGATGTTGACTCTAACGGAGTGATTAATAGTGTTGATTTTTCACTGGTCAAAAATGCCGTTAATGCTGATGCTGAACCGGAATGTGGTCGACAGTATGATTTAAATATGGATGGGGTAGTTAATGCCTTAGATTTAAATTTAGTTAAAGATTCCCTTTCATCAATAGATGATGAATAATTAATTATTAAAAATAATATGAAACAAAATAATCTAATTAAGTTTTTAATTCCGATAGTAGCGGTGGTGGTGGTAGTAGAGAGTATTATCTTAGTATCTTCTTTGAATAAGAATGTGGTTACAACTGATACTTCTCAAGAGACTGAAAAAATCACGGAAACAGAGGTTAATAATGAACCAGCGGCTGATTTTATTTTTGAGACTGAGACCAAAGAGATCAAAGTAGGAAAATCTTATAAAGTGAATTTAACTTTAATAGGTAAAAGGACTGTTAATTTAGATGCGATGGAGATTTATGTTAAATATGATCCGGAAAAATTAGTTGTAACGAAATTAGTTAACAGTAAAGATCTTCCTGAGGTGACAAATAATTCTGGTATTGATAGTAAAAAGGGAATGATTAGTTCAGTATTTTTGTGGGGGTTAGGAGAAGTTGGTACTATTAAATCTGATGAAACTAGTTCAGTTTTGTCTTTTGTGGTAACACCAAAGGTTGAAGGGGAGACGGAGATTAGTTTGATTACTGGTACTACAGATAAAGAATCTGTTACTATGATAGTAGAGAATTCTACAAGTAGGTCTTTGACTTTCTTGGGGAATAAATTAGAAATTAATGTAACTAAATAAGTTATGAAAAAGACTGCCTGGTTATCAACCATTTTTGTGTTTTTGGCTTTACTGTCACAAGTTGAAGCAAAAACTGTTTATGCAGGGGCTAAGTTGTCCCTTGATCCTTCTAGCGCAACAAAGAGTTTGAATGAGACTTTTACGGTAACAGCTAAAGTTGATTCTGGTGGTGAAGTTGTAGGTGGTGTTGATGGTATAGGATCTTATGATTCGTCTCGATTAGAACTAGTTTCTATAACTAAAGCGTCTAATATGGTTTTTACTAATCTTGATAGTGGTGGAAGTTGTCAGATTGGGACGTCAAGTGGGGGAAAGTTTAGTTTTACTTGTTATGCCAATAGTGCTGTTGATAATACCGCAGTGTCTGGTGATTTAGTTGTTTTTAATTTTAAAGCTAAAGCATCGGGAACAGCAAATGTCACTTTTTCTTGTACTGCTGGTTCAACGGTTGATTCGAACATAGTTAAGACTTCAACTTCGGGTGACGTTATTTCTTGTAGTGAAAATGGATCTGGATCTTATACTATAAATGAAGGCTCAAGTAGCACTACTACTAGTACAGCCACTTCGACTCCTGTGCCAACAACCTCAACAGAGTTGCCTAGAACGGGAAATATAGGAACAACAGTTGGTTTAGTGTCTTTTGGTTTGATTAGTTTGCTTTCAGCAGTATTTTTGAAGTTCTTATGAAGAAGGTAAATGTAAAAAAAATTGTGATTTTTGGAGTTTTGACGGTGGTTATGGTTTTGGTGGTGTTGGCAATTGGCCAAGTCAAAACTTTTATGAGTGGAGCAACTAGTGATGTTGAACCTCAATCAGTAACAGTGGTTTCTGGAGATGATGGAAAATCAGCAGTGATTGCTTGGGTTTCTAATAAAGAATCAATTTCTAAAGTGGAGTATGGAACAACTGCAGCTAGTTTGGTGTTGATGTCGGCTGAAAGTTCGGCGATGACTAACCATAACCTTAGTTTGACTTCATTACGACCATCAACCACCTATTATTTTAGAATTAAGGTTGGAGACGAGGTTTTTGATAATGGAGGGATTCCCTATACGTTTAAGACTAAGGCTGATGCTACTTTGTTAGTTTCAGTGACTCCAACTTTGGCCGCAGTGAAAAGTTCTGATGATTCTTTGGTTAAAACCGCGGTTGAGTGTGACCCAAAGACTGATTACAATAAGGATGGATTAGTTAATTCAATGGATTTGAATTTGTGTAAAAAAGATGGTGGATCGGTTTCATCTTTAGCTCAAACAGTTACTCCTACGGTTAAAAAAACAACAACCTCTAGTACTGTTTCTTGTGTGGGAACTATTGCTGATTATAATAGTGATGGTTTAGTAAATAGTTTGGACAGAATTAACTGTTTACAAAGTCAGAGGTAGAGAGGTACAATAGGCAATTATTAAAATTCAAGGAGGTGTTAATTTAGGTGCCAATTATAGTAGCAAAGAAAAAAGGTGAGTCAAAGGATGATATTATTGGAAAGTTTCGACGTTTGTGTTTAGAAGAGGATATCACTGAAGAAGTACGAAAGCGAACTGCTTATGTAAAACCTTCAGAAGAAAGATATGCAAAAAAGAAGATAATTGTTTGGCGAGACAAATGTCGACGTCGAGCAAAGAATTCTAGAAGACATGATGTTAAGAGATAAAATAAAAAAAGAAAGTGTAGAGGCCTTAAAGAACCATGATCAAAAACTCGTGGATACTTTAAGGTTTCTTATTTCTTTGATTGATAAAAAAGAAATGCAACTTCCGGTAGGTAAAATGACTGAAAGTGATGAGGTTGGAGTATTACGGAAAGAATTAAAGAATAAAGAAGAATCTCGGGAAATGTTTTTGAAAGCAAATAGAATGGATTTAGTTAGTCAATTGGATTATGAAATCGAAATTGTAAAAGGGTATTTACCTGCAGAAATAACTAAAGAACAAATAGAGCAAACAGTGGTGGAGGTAATTGCGGAGAAAGGAAATAATTTTGGATTAGTGATGAAGGAAGTAATGAGTAAATTGGGGGGAGCGGTTGATGGAGGAGTGATATCGGCGATTGTTAAGGAAAAAATGTCTAATATCTAATTTCTAATGTCTAAAGAAAACATAATTTTGATAAATCATAATAAAAATTGGGGAATGGATGAGAATTTGGTGGAAAAATTAGCAAAAAAAGCTTTAATTGAAAAAGGGTTAAGAAATAATATCGAGTTGAGTGTTTATTTTGTGGGAAGAAAAAAAGCAAAAGATTTGAATGTTAAATATCGACAGAAAGATTATATTCCCCAAGTTTTAGGATTTCCGATGTCGCTAAACAAGGATATAGATGGAATTATTAGGCCAGGGGATATTGTAATTTGTACTCAGAAATTAAAATATGAAGTATTATTTCAAAAATCTACTTTGAAAAAAGTTTTGTATGAGTGGTTGGTGCATGGAGTGGAGAACCTGTTGATATAGATGATGATATTGTAAATTTAGCTTGGCTTTGGTTTAATGACTTGATGTCTGTTTTTCATTTAAAATATCGTCCTAGTATATTGTCAGAATTAGATTTACCTGATGTTTCTGATAAATTAAAAGATTTAGTAAAAGCTAAGGAGATGCCTCAGTCTTTACTATTTTCTGGACCCAAAGGGGCAGGAAAGACTTCGGCGGCGAGAATTTTTGCTAAAACAATTAATTGTCTTGAGAGGGGTGAAGATAATGAGTCTTGTGGTAAATGTGATAATTGTAAAGAAATAATTGGAAATAGAGCAATGGATATTATTGAAATGGATGCAGCTTCCAACAGAGGAATTGAAGATGTGAGAAATTTAAAAGAAAAGGCTTATCTTTCACCAAGTAAGTTAAAGTATAAAGTTTTCATTATTGATGAAGTTCACATGTTAACTAAAGATGCATTTAATGCACTTTTGAAGTTGATCGAAGAGCCACCAAAACATACAGTTTTTATTTTATGTACTACTGATGCTGACAAGATTCCAGAAACAGTTTTATCTAGATTGGTTAAAGTTGATTTTAGGAAGGGAAATAAAGTTGATTTGAAACGTTCATTAGATAAAATTATTAAAGGAGAAGGGGTAACAATTGACGAGAAGACAGAGGATTTTATTTTAAGTAAGAGTGATGGCAGTTTTAGAAATTTACAAAGAGGGTTTAATGAATTAATTTTGTCGGTGGGAAATGATTTAACTTTTGATCGAGTAGAGGGTTTTTATGTTAATAAAAGTGGGGATTATTCTGTTGCAGAATTTGAAAAGGATTTATCAGAGAAGAATCGGGTTAAAATAATAGAAAAGTTGGAAAAAATGGCTGATATTGGGATTAATCTGGTAGATTTTAGAAGAGATTTAATGAATTATTTTCAACAGAGACTATTGGTCTGTATTGGGGCTAAAAAAGGAGAACCATCTTTATTAGATTTAAAAACTCTTGAAACATGGATTAATTTATTGATTAGAGCGGCGAAACAAGAGAAGGAAGTGGAAATTGATCAATTGCCTTTAGAATTGGCAATTGTTGATTTTTTGGTGGAAGCGTCGGATACATCAGTTGGTGGGATAAAAAAAAAGATTGTAGTTGATGAAGAAAAAGAGATTAGTAAAGAACCATTATTAGATAAGGCTGCGGTGGAAATCGACATAGAAGATATAGTGACGATAGATGTATCTGGAATAACTTTAGAAAAAGTGGAAGAGTCATGGGGAAATGTATTGTTGGCGGTTAAACCATTTAATCATTCAGTTGAAGCTTTTTTAAGAGCTGCTAGACCGATTAAGCTAACGGGAAGGAACTTGATTTTAGAGGTTTTTTATCCATTCCATAAAGATAGATTGGAAGAACCTAAAAATAAGGAAATTGTAGAAAAAGGTTTAATGAAAGTTTTAGGAGTTGAGTTAATTTTTAGTTGTATTTTAGGAAAAAATAAGAAGGAACCTTTGGTAATCAGAAATGATACTCCGCCAGAAAGTATTAGTGAACAATTAGTGGAAGATAAAAAAGATTTATATGATGTAGCGAAAGATATATTCGGATGAATTTCTAATTTCTAATGTCTAATTTCTAAGTTATAATGAGTTTAAGTATTTAAAAGTTAAAAAATAATTATGTTTGATAAAGCAAAAATGTTGGCTCAGGCTTATAAATTAAAAAAGGCTGTTGAAGCGGAAACTGTTGAAATTGAGGAAAATGGAATTAAAGTGGTAGTTAGTGGTGATCAAAGAGTAAAATTTTTGTCGATTAATGGAATGGAAAATAAGGTTTTAGTGGAAGCAATTAATAAAGCGATGAAAAAGTCACAAGAACAAGCGGCAAAGAGGATGAAAGATATGGGAGGGCTTGAAGGACTCTTTTAATTTCTAATATCTAATTTCTAATGTCTAAAAATAAAATTCATTCTTTTTATATTTAAAAATGGCGGAATTTCCAAAGTCAGTTAAAAATTTGATTGATGCTTTTGAACGATTGCCAGGGATTGGGCCAAAAGGAGCAACTCGATTAGTTTTTTATTTACTAAATACACCTAAGGCATATGTAAATGATTTAGCAAGAGCTTTAGTGAAGATGAAAGAAGAAACAAAAATTTGCCAGACATGTTTTTCTGTAAGTGATCAAGAAATTTGTTCAATTTGTGATGATTCCACTCGTAATCATTGGCAAATTTGTGTAGTAGAAAGAGCCATAGATGTGATGGCAATTGAAAATATGGGAGGATTTAAAGGGGTTTATCATGTGTTGGGTGGAGTGATTAATCCACTTGATCATGTGGGATCAGATGATTTAAAAATTGATGAATTAGTAGAGAGGGTAAAAAAGAAATTGAAAGATGAGGGTGAATGTTTAGAAATAATTTTGGCGACTAATCCGACCATGGAAGGGGAGGCGACGGCTTTGCATATAAAGAAAAGGTTGGAAGGTTTAAATTTGAGAATTTCTCGAATTGGCAGTGGTTTGCCAATTGGAGCGGATTTGGAATATGCTGATCAAGCAACTTTGTGTCGAGCGTTGGATGGAAGAAGAACTCTTTGATATATTGACCTAGTTTTAAAAAAATGGTTAACTTTTTATATTAACTTAATCTAAAATGAAAAATAATCGTTTGGAAAATTTGAAGGGGCTAGCGGGTGTGTTTGTTTTGGTGATGATGTTAATATTGGCAGCGGCTTTACCGATTGGAGTGAAGTTAGTTCAACAAAGACAAGAAAATAGAAGTAAAGCTACGTCTGAGACGACTGCTACTCAAGCAAAGAAATGTCAAAATATAGGAGGAATTTGTCAAATTAAGACGTCTGCTTGTGCAGGGACATATATACCAAATTTATGCAGTGGAACAAATGTGAGTTGTTGTAGTAGTGTTCGAGATACTGATGAGTGTTTGAATATGGGGGGTAGATGTTCAAAAAAAACGGCTACTGGGAGCGGAACTTTTGTACATGGAACTAATGATTTAAATTTGTGTTCTAGTAAAAATGGAAGTGATATTGATTGTTGGGTAGCGACGGGTAGTGCTACACCGTGTACGGCTATGGGTGGTACCTGTGCAACTTCAAGTGCGAAGACTTCTGGAGGGAATTGTAATAGTGATACTGGTTTTTTTGATTTGACGTATTCTTGTAAATCTACTGATAATGTTTGTTGTATCCCTTCTGGTTATGATTTTAATGGTGTGTGTGCACAATATAATGGATTGGTATCAACAGCGATTCCAGAGGCATTGTGTACTTCAGGCGTGGCAGTATCGGAAGGAGGAGACAATGTGGGGATAGATGGAACTCTTAATCGGAAGTGTATGGCGTTTTATGACGCTTTAAATGGATTGGTGTTAACAGCAATTCCAGAAGCACTGTGTACTTCTGGAATTGCCGTGTGGGATGGAGGCGATGCTGTTGGTACAGATGGAACTATTAATTGGAAATGTAAAGGATTTAATGATGCTTTAACTGTTGATTGTAGTGCTAAATTTAGTACTGTAAAAGATACACAAAAGTGTTTGAATGTTGGAGGTAGATGCAGAGATAGAAATAAGGAAGCAACGGTGAGTGGTTTTAGAAGTGATAGTCCTGATTTGTGTTCTGAAAGTAATGCAAGTAATGTTGGTTGTTGGGTAGCAACCGGAAGCGTTAATCCGTGTACGGCAATGGGAGGAAAATGTTTTGGTTCTACTTCGGTGGTGACTTCTGGAGGGGTGTGTGCTGTAAGTGATCAAATATCAGGAAATTATAATTTAAATTATTCTTGCAATGCATCAACCTCAGCATGTTGTGTACCGACAACTGTTACTTACAATGGTAAATGTAAAGATTATTCTAAGGTGATTTCAACTACTATCCCAACATCTCTTTGTCTTTCTGGTGTTGCTTCTTGGGAAGGAGGGGATAATGTTGGTAATGATGGAGTTTTTAATTGGAAATGTACTGGTTTAAATGGTGGAACTGAAGCTAAATGTACGGCTAAAATTAAGAAAAATGGTGTGTGTAATACAGAATATACTGATGTTAATAAATCTTTTACGTCAAGACCATCTGATGCTGTAGTCTGTAGTTCTGGGACTTTGTCTAGTAAAGCTATAAGTGGGACTTATTTTACTTGGAAGTGTACTGGTTTAAATGGTGGGGTTACTGCCAGTTGTAAGGCGAAATATGATAGTTGTGGTGCAAGTGGGGGAATGTGTCTGGCAAATAAAACGCAATGTACTAGTTTGGGAGGAAGGCAAGGGAGTGATAGTGTTAAATCCTGTGGAAGTAATTTTTGTTGTGTTCTTTCGGGAGCTGGTACAGTTTTATCTACTGGGATAACTTTAAGTCCAACATTTCTGCCGTTGCATGTTGGTGAAAGTGGTTCAATGGCAGTTATATTTGTTCCACGTAACACTACAAATAAAACAGTAACATGGTCTAGTAGTAATCCTGGGGTGGCAACAATTGATAGTAATGGTTTAGTAAAAGCAATAAGTGTAGGATCGGCTTTTATTACAGCAAAAACATCTAATAGGAAAATAGCTAAGGCAACTGTGGCTGTGGTGGCTATTGGAGTGCCTATTCCAACTGGGACTCTTACACCAACTCCTAAAATTACCAATACTCCGACTCCAACCGGAACGTTAACGCCTACTCCAACTGGGACTTTGACTCCAACACCGACTGGTGATGGTAGTATTAAAGTTAGTTTTAAATTTGCGTTTAGAGGGATTTCTCCGGGTGTTTCTAAGTGTTTTGAAAAGCTTGGTAATTTAAAAATAGGAGTAATGAGTTTACCTTCTATGGCTTATCAGATGGATGTGGCTGCTGATTTTACGGCTTTAGTTGGAGAGACAACTTCAGATGGTGATCAGATTTTTCAAGTTAATAATTTAGCTTTTGATTCTACTAAGTTTTCTAAAACTGTTACTACAAATTATTTAAAAATTAAAGGCCCATTCCATTTACAGGCAAGAATGTGTCAAAATAATCAATCTAAATATCTAGGGGATACAGTGGAGTGTAATATTGGTTTAGCAAGTGGTACAGTGTATGATTTTACTAAGTATTCATTGAAACCTGGAGATGTGGACCATAATGGGGCTATTAATGGGATTGATTTTGGACTTATTAAAACTGCTGTTGGTTTGGACGCTGATCCTGTGTGTGGAAGAGATTATGATTTGAATTTTGATGGTGTAGTCAATTCAGTAGACACTGGTTTGATAAAGACTACTTTGTCGTCTAGAGATGGTGAATAAGTTGGTTGATGCTAAAATTGGTTATGAGTGATGATAAACATCGAATATTGAAGGGAATTAGAAAAGGATTAGGGGAGCTAGGTTCTGAGACGTTAAAAAAAACTGCTGAACATAGTGAAAAGATTTTTGAAAGTGTAATTACAGCTAAAGAACTTTTGGGTTTGGATAATACCATGAGTCAGAGTGAACTTGATTTTCAAAAAAGAGAAGATGAACGAAGAAAAGAGGCGGAAATAAAAAAAATAAAAGGAGAGATGGGTCAAGGGGAAACTAAAAATGACGGAGAAAAACAGCAGATGGAAAAGAAACGAGATGTGGAAGGAGAGATGGAAGAATTAAGAGACCAGAAGGAAAAAGAAGAGGAAGAGAAAGAAAGATATTATGAGCGAGTAAAAGAACAACAAAAAATACAAGAACAACAACAGCAAGCAGAATATGATGGTTTAATGATGGAATCTAGTAATCCAGCAAAACAAAAGAAAAGTAGAGGGAGTGCTTTTATTCAAGGAAAAAAGAAAAAATCTCAACCAACTCAATCACAAATGTCGCAAACTAGTGAGTTTAAGGGTAAAATCGATTAGTTATGAAAATTTATAATACAACCACTAGACAGAAGGAAGAATTTGAGTCAATTAAAGAAAATGAAGTGGGAATTTATTCTTGTGGTCCGACAGTGTATTCTAGCCCACATATAGGGAATATGTATGCTTATATTTGTTGGGATGTATTAGCGAGAATAAAAAAATATTTAGGATATAACGTTAATTGGGTAATGAATGTGACTGATGTGGGACATTTAGTCAATGATTCTGATGATGGCGAAGATAAAATGGAAAAGGGTTCAAAACAGGAGGGATTGTCAGTTTGGGAAATTGCTAAAAAATATGAAAATGAGTTTGAAGAAAACTTAAAGGAATTGAATATTCAGCATCCAAATGTTTTATGTAAGGCAACTGACAATATAAAAGAACAGATAGATTTGATAAAAAAAATTGAAGCAAATGGTTTTACTTATAAAATAACGGATGGAATTTATTTTGATACTTCAAAATTTGCTGATTATGGAAAATTTGCTAATTTAAATTTGGATAAAATTCGTGAGGGGGCGAGAGTAGAAGTAAATGAAGAAAAGAAAAATCCAACCGACTTCGCTTTATGGAAATTTAGTCCAACAAGTGAAAAGAGGCAAATGGAATGGGAGAGTCCTTGGGGCGTAGGGTTCCCGGGGTGGCACATAGAATGTACGGCGATGTCGATAAAATATTTAGGGGAAACTTTTGATATTCATACTGGGGGTGAAGACCATATTAATATTCACCATACTAATGAAATTGCCCAAGGGTACGGTGCTTTTGGTCACAATACAGCTAATTATTGGATGCACAATGCCTTTATTACTTTTAAGGGAGAAAAAATAAGTAAGAGTAGTGGAGGATTATTCACTATTTTTGATTTGAAAAATAAAGGTTTTGACCCATTGGCTTATCGATATATGGCTTTAGGGTCGCATTATAGAAAAGGGATAGAGTTTTCGTTGGAATCACTAAAAACAGCTGAGATAGCGTTAAATAAGTTAAGAAGTTATAAGATTGATTCTTTAGGAAAGGTTGATAAAACTTATAAAAAAGAATTTATTGAAAAGATTTCTGATGATTTGGCGATGCCAGAGGCAATGGCTATAGTGTGGAAGATGATGAAGTCGGATTTGTCGACAGAAGATAAATGGGCGACACTTTTGGATTTTGATCAAGTCTTAGGATTAAATTTAAAATCAATTAAGACAAATACTATTAAGTTGGGTCTTAGTTATGAGGTTGTTCCAAAAGAGATTGTTGATTTGGTTGAGCAAAGAAAAAAAGTAAGGGAAGAGAAAAATTGGGCAGAATCTGATAGACTAAGAGAGGTTTTAAAGAATAAAGGTTATCTGGTTGAAGATTCTCAAAATTCTTGTAAAATACACAAGATAAGGTAATTATAAAAAAAATGAAAGGAAATAAATATCAATATCAACTAGTGGTGGTTTTAGCACCAAAGACCGAGGAAAAAGACAAAGTCTTGGCTAAAGTTACTAATTGGTTGGAAAAAAACAAAATTGAGTCAACTTCTGACCATATGGGTCTTAAGGAATTGGCTTATGAGATTAATAAAAATACCAAAGGTGATTTTTGGGTGTATGAATTGACCTCAGAGTCGCCGGTTAAATTAAAGGAATTTAATCTCTTACTAAATCGTGAATCTAATATTATTAGATATTTAATCTTGAAAAAGGAGTAATCATATGCCTAGCAGATGTCTGAATAGGGTAACATTAATTGGTAATTTAACTCGAGACCCAGAGTTAAGATATACCCCAGGTGGTATGGCGGTAGCATCTTTTGGAGTAGCTACTAATAGAGTTTGGGTAACTAAACAGGGTGAAAGAAAAGAGGATGCACAGTTTCACCGAATTGTAGCTTGGAATAAGCTAGCTGAACTTTGTTCTCAGCTTTTGTCCAAAGGTCGAAGAGTTTATGTTGATGGAAGAATTCAGTATAGAGAATACACCGATCAAGAAAATAATAGAAAACAAATTACTGAGGTTATTATTGATGACATGATCATTTTGGATAATAAGGGGAATGTCGATCATGGTGATATGGCTGATTTATCTGCTGGTACAGATGCTGCACCAACTACTGATGTGTCTGCTGGAGCTTCACCGGCAGTTTCAGATGGAAGTATCGAAGATATTGTTATCCCTGATGACATTGGTGAACCTGATCCAGGCAAAACTGATGAAATGCCTTTTTAAGATTAAGGAATTATGATAAAGAAAAATAAAAAAAATAATTTGTTGATTGCCAAAAGGAAAGGTAAAGAGAGAGGTTGCACTTTCTGTAAATCTAAAACCAATCCAAGATGGGAAGATTATGAGTCCTATGGTGATTTTTTGTCGCCAAGAGGTAGAATTTTAGCTTCTCAGTATAGTGGTGTTTGTGCAAAACACCAAAGAAAATTGGTTAAAGCAATTAAACAAGCAAGACATTTAGCTTTGTTGTCTTTTGTAACACAATAATCCTTCGACTTTGCTCAGGATTTTAATCCTTCGATTTCACTCAGGATTGTAACCCATTCGATAGAATTTAAACCCCGCAGTGGCGGGGTTTTTGGTTATAATGGAGTGATGAGAAAGAAAGTTAAAGTAAAATGGGGAATAAATATTTCTGGGGAGAAAGAAGTTTTTATTAAGGAAGGGGAGATGGTATCTGAGGGTCAATTGTTGGCAAAAATAAAAGATAAGAAAGTTAATTCTTTTGATTTTTCTGGATTTTTAGGGAAAATAGGAGTTGATAAATTATTAGCTTTAAATGAAAAGTTTAAGGAAAGTTGGGTAGATACAGGAGAAATGATTTGTATGACTGGGGGGATATTTCCTAGTAAAATTTGTTTTCCAATGAGTGGTAAATTTTTAGGATTTGATGAGTTTGGAATTCTAAAAATAGAAGAAAATATAGAAACCGAGAAAAAAATAATTTCTCCAGTGAACAGTAAAGTATCTAAAATTGATGATGACAAGATAACTTTGGAATTTGAAGTGGAAGAATTTAAAGGTGAGGGGATGACAGGGGGAAAAGTGTGGGCTAAGGGAGCAATCAATATAATTGATGAAATAAAGAAATTGAATTTTGATTTAAGTGGGAGTTTATTGTTTACAAATAATTTGTCTAGAACTTTTTTATTAAAGGCGGAGGTGGTTGGTGTTAAAGGAGTAGTAACAAATCAAAAGAGTGAAGATGATTTGGCAATTAGTTTGCCAGTTTTGTTTTTAGATAATGATGAATGGGATAGTTTAATAAAGAAAAAAGGAGAGATTAGAAATTTCTTATTAAATCCTCGAGTTGGAAGATTATTAGTGGTGCTAGAATAGATAATGAGTTTAAAAAATATAAGGAATGTGGTTCTGACTTTAGCTTTTTTATCGATAGTTTCGTTGGTGAGTTATAGGATTGGAGAGGGTCAAGGATCTTTAGTTGAGGGTAACCAATGGAATATGTCGATGATGTGGCAGGTAAAAGATGTATTGTCGAGTAAGTTTTTAGAAAAAGATAAAATTAAAGATAATGATGCTTTAAAGTATGGGGCAATTGAAGGAATGGTGGCAGCTTTGGACGATCCTTATACTATGTTTTTATCACCAAAAGAAAATAAAAGTGCCAATGAAGATTTGTCTGGTGAATTAAAAGGTGTGGTAGGAATTTCTTTGGGGTATAAAGATAAAACTTTGGCAGTAATGTCACCAATAGCAAAATCTCCAGCGGCGAAAGCGGGAGTTCAGGCAGGAGATTTAATTCTAAAAATTACTGATAAGACTAATGGAATAGATAAAGATACAACAGGAATTAGTTTGGATGAAGCGGTTAAATTAATTAGAGGTGATGTAGGGACTGAAGTAACATTAAAAATGTATCGAGAAGGTAAGTCGGATACTTTTGAAGTGACTTTAAAAAGGGATAATGTAGAGATTCCAGGATTAGAGCTAGAATGGAAGGAATCGAATGGAAAGAAGGTAGCTTGGATAAAATTTTATAAATTTAGTGAACAGGTATTTAATGAGTGGTCCGTTATAGTGAATCAGATTAAGGCAGAGAAAGGAAATAATTATGGAGGAATAGTTTTAGATTTAAGAAATAATCCAGGTGGTTATTTACAAGCCAGTGTGGATGTGGCGTCTGATTTTTTGACTGATGGAGTAGTGGTAAAACAAGAGTCTTCGGCTGGGATTACAGACACATACACAGTAGATAAAACTAAAGGTGCTTTGGTTAATGATAAGCTAGTGGTTTTGATTAATGGTGGTAGTGCTTCGGCAGCTGAAATATTAGCTGGAGCTTTGAAGGATTATAATCGGGCGAAATTAATAGGAACAAAATCTTTTGGTAAAGGAACAGTTCAAGAAACTGAAGAGTTTAAAGATGGTAGTGGTTTACATGTAACTATTGCTAAATGGTTGCTTCCTAGTGGAAAAAATATTCATGGAGAGGGGATTAACCCTGATATTGAAGTAAAATCTGGCGATGATCCAAAAGTGGATGTGCAACTTGAAAAAGCAATAGAAGAGCTACTTAAAAATTAAACCCACCCTGCCCTCCCTTAAAAAGGGAGGCTTTAGTTTTAAAAGTTGCCCTTTTTAAGGGAAATGTCTCGAAGAGACAAAGGGTTTGAATACAAATGAAAAATAAGAAAGTTAGTTTTATTTTATGCGGGTTAATAATAATTTTATTATTATTGGTGGGGTGGCTGGTTGGTTTTAAAATGGCGAAAAGTTTTTTGGGTAATACATTGAAAAATAGAATTAGTTTAGTTGACGAAGAATCGGTAACTACAAAAGTAGTGGAAAAATCAGCAAAAAGTGTGGTGACAGTGTCAATTAATAAAGATGTTTTGGATGCTTTTAGTTTGGACAAGAAAAATGTGGAGCAAGATGTAGGTACTGGTTTTATTATTAGTAGTGATGGTTTGGTGGTAACTAACAAACATGTGGTTACTGATACGACAGCAAAATATAAAGTGGTAATTGGAGAAGAAATTGTTGAGGTGGTAAATATTTATCGTGATCCAATTAGTGATTTAGCTATTCTAAAAATAAATAAAACCGATTTGATTGCGGTGGAAATGGGGGATTCGGATGAGTTAAAAGTGGGACAAACAGTGATTGCTATTGGTACGGCTTTGGGGCAGTTTCGATCAACTGTGACCAAAGGAGTAATTTCAGGTTTGGGTAGAGGAATTACGGCTGGTGGGGTGGGGGTAGATTTAGAAAAATTGGAAGATGTAATTCAAGTAGATGCGGCCATAAATTCGGGTAATTCTGGGGGTCCATTATTTAATTCTAGTGGACAAGTGATTGGGGTGAATGTGGCGACATCGGCTAATGGACAAAGTATCGGTTTTGCTTTACCAATTAATTTAGTCAAATTATCAGTTGAAAACTTCCGAAAGACAGGTGAATTTGATAGACCGTATTTAGGGGTAGGATATAAAATGATTTCTAAAGAAATTGCCTCAACTAATAAGGTGCCAGTGGGGGCGTATGTTCAGACAGTAATAAAAGATAGCCCCGCAGAAAAGGCCGGAATTAAAATTGGGGATATTATTACTGAAATTGATGGTAAAAAAATAAATGAAGGTAAAGATACTTCGGTCGTTGGGGCCGTCAACCAAAAAAAGATAGGGGATACGATAAAAATAAAATATTTTAGGGACAAAATAGAGACAGAAGTAGAGGTTAAGTTAGAGAAGAAACTTTAGATTATTCTGTATCTGGATAAAAAAAGCCAATTTTTTGCATTTGTGGATCTTCTTGTAAAAGTTTTGCAATTTGTTCTCTAACTTCTTTTATTTCTTCTAGAGTGTCTGTTGATATGGCAATAGAATGAAACCCTTTATCTGAGGCTTCTTTTATTGCTTTTGACATTAAATCAATTGAAGTTTGATTATCGTTATCTTTTATTAATAAATTGTCTGGATTTATTGAAATAAGGAGATCGTCAACTGTTCCATATGGATTTCCATTATCATCTAAAACTGCAAGTTTTGCTTGATACTGATGAACAAAACCATTGTTGGTTTTTTCTTGTCTATCAATAACTTCACCTTGTGCTGATTTTTCTAAAATATAACTATTAAACATTTGATTACCTTCTACCATATTAGTTGATTTTAACATTTAATTATTTTTATTATTTTCAACTGGTTCGTCGAGGACGGTGAGTTCGAGTAGCAAATCATCGAGATAGCCGTTCATAACTTCGTCTAGATTATTGAATGATTTGTCGATACGGTGATCTTTGATTTGGTTTCTAGGGTAATTGTAGGTGCGGATTTTGTCGGCACGAGTGGATTGGCTAATATTTGATCGGCCACCGGCGACTTGGGCGGCTCGTTTTTCTTCTTCTAATTGCCATAATTTATTTTTTAGGAGTTCTAGGGCAATTTCTCTGTTTTGTTGTTGATATCGTTCAGTTCTGACGTCAAACATTAAACCAGTGGGTTTGTGGACTAGGTGAATAGCAGTAGAAACTTTGTTGACGTTTTGACCACCATTACCACCAGCTCGACAAGCAGTGATAGTGACATCGTCCATACTAAAATTAACTTCTTTAGAGTCGATTTTTGGCATGACAGCGATAGAAGCGGTAGATGTTTGAATTCGACCACGTTTTTCAGTTTCTGGAATTCGTTGAACTCGATGAGTGCCAGCTTCGTATTTTAGTTGGTTATAGGCGTCAATGCCCGATATTTGAATAACAAAGCCATCAATTTGACTAACTTTCCAACCGACTTTGCCGGCATAACGAATGTACATGTTCATTAAGTCTTGAGCCCAAAGAGTGGCTTCTTGGCCGCCTGGACCGGGATGGAATTCCATAATGGCAATATTTGGGTTAATTGTAGGCATAATTAAGTTTAAAGTAGAAAGTTATAAAGTTATAAAGTAAATAAGTTAAATAAAATAAAAGCCGGCAAAAATAAATTTTCCCGGCTTTTGAGTAGCTAGTTTGATTTTTTAGGAGCTTTTTTAGCAGCTTTGGCTTCTTTAGTAGCTTTACCTTTGGCCATTTTTTCGTTGAATTTATCAATTCTTCCTTTGATGTCGACAAATTTTTGTTGACCAGTAAAGAATGGATGACATTTTGAACAAACGTCAACGTCAATTTTTTCTACAGTTGAACCAGTAGTAAATTTGTTGCCGCAGACACAGCTGACTTGGCAATCAGAATAATATTGTGGATGAATTCCTTGTTTCATAGGGTTTATTATAACAGAAAACTGGTAAATATGAATAATAAAGTAGAGACGCCACGCATGGCGTCTCTACATGGTTAAGAATAGTTATTTTAGAGTTTTAATTAACTCTGATTCAGAAACAAGTGTTTGTTCTGAAGTATCTAAATTTTTGAGTGTAATTTGGTTATTGGCGGCTTCGTCGGTGCCAATGATAGCTAAATAGGGAATACCTAAACTTAGGGCATATTTAATTTGTTTGCCTAATTTATCATTATCGGGATAGATATTTGAAGAAATATTTTGGTCTCGAAGAGTGGAAACTAATTTAAGAATATTTGTTTGAGTTTCTAGTCCTAAATTGGCAATTAAAATTTTAGTTTTATTGACTTCGGTTTGTGGGAGGAGTTGAAGTTCTTTGATGACATCAACAACTCTTTCAAATCCAAAAGAGAAACCAACTGCAGGAATTTGAGGTCCACCAAGAGTAGCAACTAAATTATCATAACGACCGCCGCCGCCAATAGATCCATTGGCTTCGGGAACTTGAACTTCAAAAATGGTGCCAGTGTAATAATCACAACCACGAACAAGTGTCGGATCAAAAACATAAGCAGTTTTGGGAATATTAAAACCATCAAGAAGGTTTATGACTTGTTGTAAGTTTTCGTCTGGTTGAGCTTGTTTGATATATTTGAAAACTTGATCTATTTGAGTGTCACTAAGGCCTTTGGAGATGAGCTCATCTTTTACTCCATTATCACCAATTTTGTCTAATTTATCGAGAGATTGGAGTACTGAATTTTGGCGTTCAGTGACTCCACTTTGAGATAGAATTGAGGACAAGACAACTCGACTATTAATTTTGATAGTGGCGTTTTTAAAACCTAATTTTTGAGTGCCTTGATAAATAATAGAAATTATTTCAGCATCAGCAACAGGGGAGGTAGAACCAAAAATATCTATATCACACTGGATAAATTCTCGATAGCGACCTTTTTGAGTATTTTCGGCGCGCCACACCGGTTGGACTTGATAACGGCGAAATGGTAATGGAATTTGATTGCTATAAATAGCTAAAACTTTAGAGGTAGGAACAGTTAAGTCGTAGCGAAGACCGATTTCACGGTCACCGTTGTCTTTAAAGAAATAGCCTAATTTATCGTCAGTTTCGCTGCCGTATTTACCTTTTAGAACCGAAGAATACTCTAAAGCTGGGGTTTCCAATGGCTGGAAACCGCAAGTTTCAAAAAGGCTAGTGAGAGTATCTTTGACGTAATTTCTGACATACATGTCAGAGGGTAAAAAATCTCGAAAACCTTTTAGTGTTTGTGTTTTAATATTTGATTGATTCATAGTTGAATTTTAACATTTAATAATTGATTAATAATTTTTTGAAGTTTTTGTAGTTTTTTAATACTGACAAACTCATCTGGTTTGTGAGCTTCGGTCATACAACCAGCTCCAGTAGTAAAACAGATTGGTTGATTAAACACTTGCCATAATAATTGAATATCAATATAGCCAATATTATCTATTTGGTTAAATTTATTAATTATTGGAGGAATTTGGCTTATTGGAGTAAACCAGCTACCAAAATCATATCTGATTATATAATCAGATAAAACGACTTTTTGTTTTATTGATTCATCTTTGATGAAATCAATTATTTTATTGGCGTTAATTTCAGAGCTACTTGGTCTGATGTCTAAAGTAAATTGACAAATGTCGGCAATAATATTGCCTTGTTTACCCAAGATTAACCCTTGAGAGTTTTCTCCTTGATATTGACCACCATTAATATATGCCAGATTTATGCTAGTTTTTCCTAGTTTTTGATTAGAAAATTTAGCTAGATTTTTAGTTAATTTATTAATGATAATAAAACTATTATTAATAGCATTCACTCCATTTGTTGGAACTGAGGCGTGACCAGATTTACCTTTGATGGTGCAGGTGATTTCAATTAAACCGCGACAACCATTACTGATAGACGAATTAAGACCATCTAGCGAAATAATTTGTTTTGGTTTAATTTTATTTTTATATTCTTGGATAAATTTTTTAACACCAACAAAATCATATTCTTCGTCAATATAGAAGAGAAACATGGTGTTTGATTTTAGATTTTGACTAATGGCATTAGAAAGCATAAGAGCAATACCAGATTTCATATCGCAAGCTCCAAGACCATATAATTTATCACCAATAATTTCTGGTTTTATGGGATTTTTAATCCAGCTTTTTGAGGGCTGAACGGTATCGATATGTCCAATGATTAAGTTTTCTATATCGTTGCTATTTTTAGTGATAATATTAAAACGGTCTTGAGTAACGAATTCTTTTTCGACAGTCAGAGAAGTATTTTTGATTAAAAAATCATAAATAAATTCTCCAACTTGTGATTCGTTGGTTTTGTCATCTACCCAAGAGGGGAGAGAGATAAGTTTTGAAGTCAGTTTAGTTATTTGGTTATCCATAATGGTTTTTTAATTAGTAATACTCGATCATCACGTTCAGTGTCGAGACGATTAATAACTCTTCCGGTAGGAATGGCTATTTTATTACTGCGGTCTAAAATTACTTCTGGCCCCATAATCTGTTGAAATCCAATATTTGAGGCTACGGTCATGATGGCGGTAGAAATATTGGTTCTGGCTAAGTTAAATTCTGGTCCACAAATTGGTGTAACAAGAATATTAGAAAAACCGAACCCACGATAACTGGCTTTGATACCAGCTTCGGATAAATATTGGAACGGTTGATCAGGTGATAATCCATTGTTAATTAAAAGTTCCATAATTTCTTGTTTATTAATTGGATTAGACCATTTGTCTTCAATTAGTTTTTGAGCGGTGGTGATATAACTCCAAGCGAAACCAACAATTTCTTTATTGATAGTGGAAATAAGAAGAGATGAGCGGGCACCGGGTTTTCTTAATTCCGCTTCGATATATTCTTTGGTTTCTTTTAAAGGATATGCTTCAACGAAGGTTCCTCCACATTCACACGGAGAACCAAGAGGGGTAGACTCATCACGGAATTGGCCGTCAATACTACATTTAACGGCTTCGTTCCACGGTGGTCCTCGAAAAACGTCGGCATAAAGTTTGGCCATTCCAGATATTTCACTGGGATTTAGTTCATCATCATTCATTCTGACGATAATGTTTTTGCTCCTTTCTTCTTGAATTCTCATTTCGGCTTGATTTCTCATAGCCGTCATGGCCTGTTCAATCGTGCCATCATTTAACGGATTTGGATTGGTTAAATAGTTTGGTAATTTTGTTTCTTTCATATTTTTATTTTTTAAAATTTATAAATTTTTATCGTATAAATAGGCAAGACCTATTTAAACGAAAAATCCCCGCGGGGAGCGGGGATTTGATTAATAATAAAAAAGTTTTCAGGCGGCCAAAAACCCCGCGGTTTTGGGGGCCACGGTATGTCGATGGTTTTTTATAAATTTAATTTTATTTTTCATAATATTTTGGTCTACTTCACTAAAGTTTCGTAAGACCTTGGTCTCCTACGTTAAAACTTCGGAAGACCTTGGGGTGGTATACCGGACTTGAACCGGCAACCTCAGCTTTCACAGAGCTGCGCTCTAACCAATTGAGCTAATACCACCAGGTAAGAAAATTTCTAATTTCTAATGTCTAATTTCTAAAAAAAACAAAAG
>Ga0209373_10000577_pt1 | contig 56747 bp, 48 predicted proteins | sample Higcelweek5metaG_FD_187173 | JGI IMG/M metagenome (GOLD analysis project Ga0209373, IMG submission 187173) | Freshwater pond sediment microbial communities from the University of Edinburgh, under environmental carbon perturbations - High... | ecosystem: Environmental > Aquatic > Freshwater >... | reverse complement strand
TCCATCCGTTTTATAATCCCTTCACAGAAAAATCTTCTCCACCACTCGGATTTCCCCGATCATGTCAAATTTTTATCCCGTCTTTCGCAGAACTCATTGCATAGTCAGCAACGGCCTGTTTCAACTTGACCGGATTCTCCGGCTGTGTCAGGAGATAATTTCGTTTGAATCCTGCGGAAGTTTGTTCGTGAGGCCAACCGCGGACGGCGAGATTCTGGCCGGGGTATTCCAGCCAGCCTTCGCTGTGAACTTTCCGCCAGTCGGCGCGCGGAGGTTTTCCGGGCGTAGCCATGACACACAGCGTATATTGCGCCGGTTCGTTCAGCAGGACATTTTTCCGGATCATATGAGCCGTCAGCTCAATCTTTCCGTTTTGGCGTTCCAGCGTGAACGGAAACTCATTTTTCCCATATGCGAAATTCGTATCGTTATCGGTGAACAGACAGAATCCCTGCTTGCCTGTGACCGTGATGCTGTGGGAGGCTCCGATATTTTTTCCTTCATGCCAGCTGTTGTTCAGCAAAGGCGTCATTGCCACTTTGCTTTGATTTTTCGGGATGTCGAAAGAAACAGCAAGGTTGTCCACTGATGCATTCTGAGAGGAAGGAATCAAGTCGAAATCCACCCGGATCAGCCCGTCGTAGTCGATGGTGCGGGTCCAGTCCAGCTTAACCTTGCCGTCCGCGGAAATACATTGCCCTTTTCCGACGATTTGTCCGGGCTCGTTCTGCGTCTGGACTTTTCCGACCGGTTTGAGCGGAACGCCGTTCAGGGTCAGGCCGGAAGAATTGTCCATCACCAGCTGTCCCATGCTCCATGCGCGGATGGGAAAGGGACCGGAACCGAATTCATATTTATGAAATGCCGTTTCTATGGTGTTGCCGGATGATTTCAACGCTTTCCACGGCGGCGGAATTTTTGAATCCAGACCGAGGCTGTTGCCGAGGAACGTTTTGTCCGGACTGATGAATGTCTTTTCAATTCTGGTTTCGGAAGAGCCGTCGGCGAGAATTGCGACAAGCTTGTATTTCCCCTGCGGAAGATCGGTGAATGGAACAGTCAATAATTCCATATGCGAATGCAGAATCTTTTCCGTCTGCCCGATGGTCTGTCCGTTTTCCCCAAGGATCAACGCTTTTGCACGGAGCTTGCCGTCTCTGAGAGGCGCATTGAGTTTTGCATCATTTTTGCTGAGCTTGAACGTAAATTCGATCTGATGTCTGTCCGCATCGCATTCGGTCTCGATGGTGAACGGTTCACGGATGTTCAGAAGGGAGCTCCATGAGAAGTTTTTGTCTTTGAGCGTAAGGTTCGTCAACCCGGTCCAGGGAATTTTACCCGTGGAATCGGGGGCATATGAAACCGTTTTTCCGTGGAGCATGTCGGCGGCTTCCAGTTTGAGGCCGGGCGATGCCTGAAATTTCAGAATTCCGTCTTCCAGTTCCCCCAGAGATTCCACGCGAACCGGTGTTTCTGTAAAATAAAGGGTGCCGAAAGTATTTTCGAACGAGGTCCCCTTTCCGGCGGTGCTCCATGCGATCCAGCGGTCGAATTCATCTCCGATGTCACGCGCGGCGCGGCGGTGCAGCCCGAAATTGGCCTGGATTTTCCCATCCTTCATGAGAATTTCCGAAATGGGGATGACCATTTCTCCCGTCCAGCCTCTTGAGTTGAGTTTTGCGGCATGCTGGAATGCGCTGGGAACATTCCAGTTTTTTGCGGGATGCTGGAGGACTCCAAAAGCTCCGTTCGGCGCCAAAAAATATTGACGGAAATTATACGGACCGTCGCCTGTCTGGGCGATGAATTCCACTTCGTCGCCTGTCCATGTCTTATTGGAAAATGCGTTGGGTTCTCCGTCCGAAATGAGTTTTTCATTTTCAAAAATCTCATATCCGACATAGATATTTTTCGAATCCCGTTTGATATACACCCACGCAGGATGAGTGGTGTAAATACTTTTCATAGAAATGGAAGTCTGGAGCGGAAGTTTCGAAGCGTCGGCCCATTCGCCCGGGTTCAGCATGCCGTCCACCTTGACTTCCGTTTTCAAGGATGGAACCGGGGCTGTGACCGGTTCATTTTTCTGGGTTGCACATGAGTTTTTCAGATACAGCTGCTTCGCCTCGGAGTCCGTCAGTCCGCTACTGAATATTTCGACTTCGTCCAAGGCGGTTTTATGCGTATTCGGGATGCGCCAGAACGATGCAGGCATGAAATAAATGCCATGTTTTTCCTCTTCCTTGCGGGTGATCGGAAGACCGTACGTCTGGAGATAGGCTTTCCCTCCGTTGAAGTAAATGACGGATTCCTGATTCGTCCAGGAGAGGACGACGTGGTTCCAGTCGTTCACCTTGAAGGAATCAGGACAGGATACCTGATTGATGATTTCGCGTCCATCCGGCATTTTCATCCGGTAATCCAGTGTTGTGGCCTGAGGGGATTTCTGGAAGTAGAGAAGGATCTGCCAGGAACCGCCGTTTCCGCCGTCCACGGCAAAAATCGGCAGAAAATGGATCGGTTTATCGCCCCAGTCCATCGGCTTGAACCAGAAGGAAACCGCGCCGTTGTTGACGCTCAGATTGTCCTTGCTCGGGAAGCGTAGCTCCTCTTTATCAAGTAGCAGGGCGTTTTTGCTGATTCCCGGAACAAAAACAGGCCGTTTTATGGTTTTCCCTTCGACCGCGGTCTGACCGTTTTTCAAGCCATTGACGGAATCGTCTTCAAAACGGGCTGTGAATCCGCGGGACGAGTCCGCAAAGAGGCACAGATTGAGGGCAAAAAGGAGCATGGAGATAAAAAGTTTTTTCATGTTGCATATCCTTTATTCAGCAAAATAATTCACAATGGGTTTCCCGTACGATATCCCGTTTCTGGCATACAGGGATTTGGTCCCGTAACCGTAAACATCTATGGACCAGTCGATCGGGATGAAAGATTTGATTTTTGCCTGACGGACATGTCCTCCCAGATAAACAATGTTCATGGAGTTGTTATGCCGCCAATCCAGAAACCCGGAAGTGGTATTCCATGAGGTGGAACCTGCCGCCGGATACAGGGAAGACCCGGTGAAATATTTCCCTTCCCACATCAATCCCGTTCCGGACGGGTGGATAATCTGGCTGATTTTCAGAGATTTTGAGCAATACCCTCCATTTTCCATGATGCTTCCGTTGCTCGCATAGTTTCCGAACCATGCCGCCCAGGAACCGCTCAGATACTGCCCCCAGATCCATTCCGCCTTGGGACAAACGAAATCCTTGAAAATGGGTTTGGTCCTGTCTTTGGCTGTTGATGGATATAAACTGCCTTTCAGAAGCTCATTCGGCACATCCTTGTAACTGTAGGCGCATAGGACAGATGACCAGTCTACCGCTTTTGGGAAATATTCATAATCGGAAAGATACATGTTGAATCGGAGACCGAACTGTTTCAACTGGTTGGCACAGGATATGGCCCGCGCCTTTTCCCGTGCAGCGTTCAAGGCTGGCAGCAGCATTCCGGCCAGAATCGCAATGATCGCAATAACTACAAGAAGTTCTATGAGTGTGAATTTCTTTCCCGTCATCCTGATGTTCGCAGCCGACATTTTCATTTCCTCCTCATTCATCCTGTTTCTGATTCAAAAAGTGTTCTGCTTTTTTCTCAATAAAAGTAAAGACTTCCTCATTGCGGCGGCCTTCCAGATAATAGAAGAATTCCCAATCCACGATGTAGTTGACCAATTCATCGAATTTCTGCGGAAGGCCGGAGTCGCGGGTAATGATTTTTTTCAGGGGAAGGTTCGGGCGGGCATCTTCCGGACACAATCCGGGCAGGATGGTTTGCGCGACCCGGTTCTCCCTCATGGATTTCTGATTTTCCTTCCTCAGAAGAGTCAGCAGAATCCGACAGCATTCTTCGGGAAAGAGAGCATCGCGTCGAATTGCGCAAGTCATTGGGATGTCAAAGCGTCCCTCTCCTGCGGGATAACTGAGAAGGCGGAGCCCCCGTTCAAGAAGGCTGTTGTCGGATTCATTCCCTCGATTGATGCCATATTCGGCAATCCGTATGGACTGAGTCCGGGGCATCTTATAAATCTCATCGTAATCGGAGAAATGACCGTGCGGGAAGATGAGATGTCCGGTCTGATAAAGGGCGCGTATGCGGTGAAATACAGAGAGCATTTCTTCCCGGTCGGGCATCTGGAAAAAAGTATCGCCGTCTGAAGCAAAGGACAGCCCGGAATTTGCCAGGAACCGCTCACAGTTTTCAATGGCATATCCGACCGGCCGTTTGAACTTTTTCGCGTGACGTTCGATATAATCCAGCACATTTTCTCGCGGTTTTGGTTCTGTGAATTCTTTGTCGGCGGTCAGAAGACGGTAATAAATGAAGCCATAGGGGAGATAGGCGCTTTTCCCATACGGAATCGAACCGGGCTGGATCAACAGGTCCTTGTAAATATTCCCGTAGAATTCATTGAAAAACTTTTCGTCGGCAGACGTTTCAGGAGTGAATTCGTTCTTATACAGGAATCCGGGACATCCGAATCCCATGTCGAATTTTTCCGGAGTCGCGCCGCCTTGCCGATTGTAGCTGACTTTGAGTTCGATATCCGGATTCTCCACGGACACTTTCTCGAAAAATGGATTCCAGAATTCCAACTGCCAGTCGGTACAATCCTCCAGAAGAATATTCAGCTGCTTTGCGCCATAATAGCGTCCGAACAGACGGTCGCCGGAGTATTTGAATTCGAAGAATTCCGGTTGTCCGGAAGTGGATGAATATATTCCGTCTCCCACCTTGACCGTGACCAGTCTGGCATCCTTGAGAAGTTCGACGGCTTTCGAGGCGACGTTGATGCTGACGGAATATTGCGCGGCCAGTTCTTTGAGGTTTGGCAACTTGGCTCCTTCTGGCCAGGCGCCATCCCGCAGCTCCTTCTGGAGAAGGTCAAACAATTGCTGGTGTTTGTGTTTGATCATTTTTATCCTTTTCACCTTGTTTGGTATAATTATAAATCATAAATCTCATTTTGTCAAGTTGATTTATTTAATTATTTGAAATATTTAAATAATGTATATGAAATCAATGAGTTATGGATAGATAATGAATCGATGAGCTTTCTGTCGAAGGGAGAAATCAATTTTTTCGCTGATGCTCGAAGAGAAGATAGGCGGTGATGAACATGAAGATTCCGATCACCCAGAGGATGACGAAGGTCTCCCATGTGTCGGAGAAAGTGGCCCCTTCTAGAAAAATCCGCTGGAGTGCGGCGACGCCGTGGCGGATCGGGTTGATCAAGGTGACCGTCTGTAGAAAATCCGGCATGCTTTCGATGGGCGTGGCCATGCCCGAGAGTGTGGCGAATGGAACGGCGACGGTGAAGACCGTCAGCATTCCCTGCTGAAGATTTTTCGAAAGCACCGAGTTCAGGAGGCCGATGCCGATCGAGGCGAAAAGGAATGAAAAGAACAATCCGTACAAGAGAAAATAGGAACTCATGAAGGGGACTCGATACCAGAAGCGGATTACCAGCACCCCGGTGGTCAGCTGACAAAGTCCGACAACCATGGTCGAGAGAGCTTTTCCTGCCAGTATTTCTCCTGAACTGAACGGCGTCAGGAGCAGTTGATCGAACGTTCCTTCTTCGCGTTCCTTGGCGAGCGACATGGTGGCAAGCATCAGGATGTCGAGCAGGGAAATGACGGCGAGAAGGGCCGGAAGCATGAAGTATGTCGCCTCGAAATTCGGATTGTACCAGGCACGTCTCCGGATCTGGATCGCGGTGGTGGAGGGAACCCGGTCGCGGTTGAAGGCGTCGACAATGGATTGTGCGTATCCGATGGCCAGCCCGGCAGAACTGGAGTTCCGTCCGTCCACGATGATCTGAATTTCCGGAGCGATGCGTCCGGTCATGGCCCGTTCGAAGTTTTCCGGAATGACCAGCGCAAGCTTGAGTTTCCGATTGCTGATCCGTTCGGCCATCTCCTTTTCCGAGCGGATGGGCGGCTGCTGACGGAATATCCGGTTTCCGGTGAATTTGGCGATCAGTGCCCGCGATGCCTCGGAATGGCTGTGGTCGAACACCGCGAAACGGACTTCTTTCAGGTCCATGGTTGCCGCGTATCCGAGGACAAAGAGCTGGACGATCGGCGGTACGAACAGGGTCCAGCGGGTTTTCGGATTCCGGAAGAGCTGGATCAGTTCCTTGTTCAGCAGTGCGCGCATTCTCAGGAGGGTGTTCATGACTTCAGCCCTCCAGCGATTTCGGGTTTTTCCAGATCGCAAGGATCATCATGAACAAAGCAAATACGGAAAGAATTCCCACATTCTTTAGGATGTTCGGCCATACATTTCCGACCAGAAAACTGGTCTGGAGGAAATCGACGAAGTAACGGGCTGGAACGAGGTAAGTGATATACTGGATGACAACCGGCTGGTTTTCTATCTCGTAAAGGAATCCGGAAAGGAGCATGGCCGGCATGAAAGTGAAGACCAGAGTCATTTCACTGGCGACGAACTGGTTTTTGGTGATGCTGGAAAGGAGGAGTCCGAAACAGAGCGCCATGATCAGATACACTCCGCATCCGAGGAGGACCACCCAAAGGCTGCCTCGGATCGGCACGTCGAAGAGCCAGTAGGCCGCCGCCAGCGACATGGCCAGACCGATCATTCCCAGTACGAAGTTGTTGACGGCCTTCGCGATCAGAATTTCGAGGCTGGTCATAGGGGTCACGAACATGCTTTCCAGATTGCCGTGCTCGTATTCCTTGGCCATCAGCATGGCGGTGAGCATGGTGCCGATCAGCGACATGATGATGACAATGACGCCGGGGATCATGAAATACCGGCTGTCGTTAGATTCATTGAACCACATTCTTGGCCTCATCGTCACAAAATTGACGACGGTTTTTCCCTCTGGCACAAACGCGGTGCTGATAATGGATTTGATGTAGTTTTCCTTGAGCATCGCCTGGGAGGGGTTCGTTGCGTTAGTGACAATCAGGAAGGATACGTTATCGGAAACGATTTTTTTCGGGAGGTCCTGCGGAATGAAGAGACAGGCGTCCGACTCATGGTTTTCGACCGCGCGAACCGCTTCCGACGTATTGCGGTAAACACGGGTGATGAAAAAACGGGACGATTTGAAACGCGCCACGATTTCGGAACTTATGTCCGTTTCCTCCGGTTCCACGATCGCGAGACGGATGTTTTTGACGTCTACGCTCATGCCGTAGCCGAAGATCAGCAGAAGAACGATCGGGAGCAGAATTCCTACGAGCAGATTAAACGGGTCGCGGATCAGCTGCTTGCGTTCCTTTACGATCAGAGAGTTCAGACGTTTCAGGTTCATGCGAGTCCGCGCTCCTTCCTGAATTTCCGGATGATGTTGACGAACGCATCCTCGAGCGACGGCGTTCCTTCTCCCGGCAGGGTTCCCTTGCGGATAATTTCCTCCACGTTTCCTGAAGCCGTTGTGATGCCGTCCTGCATGATGACCATGCGGTCGCAGTAGGTGGCTTCGTCAAGGAAATGGGTGGTGATGATGACCGCCACGCCGTTGTCGGCCAGTTCCATGATGCGCTGCCAGAATTCGCGCCGGGCCATCGGGTCCGCGCCGCTGGTGGCCTCGTCAAGGAACAGGATTTCCGGTTCGTGCAGAAGGGCGCAGGCCATGCTGAGGCGCTGTTTGTATCCGAGCGGAAGCTTGCCGGTGTTCGAGTCCGCGAAATGCCGAAGACCGAACTGTTCGAAAGCCCACTCAATCCGTTCCTGAAGTTTATCGCCGAAAAGTCCGTAGGCACCGCCGAAGAATTCCATGTTCTGCCGGACGGTTATATCGGAATAGAGCGAGAATTTCTGTGCCACGAATCCGATCCGGCATCGGGCCTTGCCCGGCGCGTGCCGGAGATTCACTCCGGCGATTTCAATGGCTCCTCCGTCGCTGTCGGAGAGGCCGCAGAGCATCCGGAAGGTGGTGGTTTTTCCGGCGCCGTTGGCTCCGAGCAAACCGAAAATTTCGCCTTTGCGGACATCGAAGCTGACCTGATCGACGGCGGTGAAGGCACCGAATTTCTTGACGAGCTTTTCCGCGTGGATCAGAACCGGAGCATCCGCCCGGACCGGATTTTTCCGTTTGAGGGGAGGGGGTACATTGCCGGACAACAGGATCTGAAATCCATTTTCAAAGGTTGGATTTGCGATGTGTTCCGCCGCCTTCGAGCGGATTTCCGCGGGGGTGGCGTCCGCCAGAAGTTTTCCTTCGAACAGAATCAGGGTACGGTCACAGTAATCCGCCTCGTCCAGATAGGCCGTGCTGGCCAGAACGGTCATCCGTCCTTCGTTGACGATCCGGCGCAGAATGATCCAAAGTTCGCGACGGGACAGAACATCCACGCCGACGGTCGGTTCGTCCAGAATCATCAGTTCAGGTTCGGAAACGAGCGCACAGATGAGTGCCAGCTTCTGTTTCATGCCGCCGGAGAGGGCTCCCGCCATGCGCTCACGGAATGGAGAAAGCATCGTCATTTCCAGAAGTTTTTCGAACCGTTCTTTCTGCTGTTCTTCAGGCACCTGATGAAGGTCCGCATACAGGCGCATGTTTTCCTTCACGCTCAGATTTTCATACAGCCCGAACTTCTGCGGCATGTAGCCGATCCGCTTCTGGATTTCGGAGGATTGACTTACCGTGTCGAAATCCAGTACGGAGGCAGAACCGGAAGTCGGTTTCATCAGACCGCAGAGCAGTCGCAGGAGAGTAGTTTTTCCGGCGGCGTCCGGTCCGAGCAATCCTACGATTTTCCCGGAGGGGAGAGAGAAAGTGACATCGGAGAGCGCCCGGACCTTTTCTTTCCCGTTCGTGAAGACCTTGGAAAGAGTGCGGCATTCAACCGTGTTCATAATCTGCCTTTTTTCACCATGACCCCGGGGAACATGACGGTGGCCGGAGTCCCGAGCTTGAGACGATTTTCCGGATCGTTGACATAGACCCGGAACTCGTATACGAGGGCGGTCCGGAGTTCCGGAGTTTCCACGTTTTTGGGTGTGAATTCCGCATTTGGGGATATGTAGCCGACCCATCCGTCGAAGGGCTTGCCCTGCATGCTGTCAAAATAGATTTTCGCCTTGTCGCCCTGGCGCACCTTGTTGAGGAGCGTTTCCGGCATATAGACCCGGATCCATTTCGGGGAGATGACCGACATGATCAGCGCGGTCGTCTGGTTGGTCGCCATTTCTCCCGGTTCAAGGATACGGCTCCGGATGATGCCGTCGCGTGGCGCGTAAAGCCGGGTGTCGGCAAGCGACTGGAGCTGAATGTTATATTGCATTTCAGCCTGGGCAAGTTGCGCTTTTGCCTGAGAAAGTGTGGCCGAGGCGGAAGCGATGTCCTCTTTCCGGGTGCCGGCAAGCAGCATCCGCAGGTTTTCTTCCGCGTTCTTCAACTGGGCCTTCATGAGCTGGTAAAGCGCTTCAGCATTCTCCGCGGTCTGGACGGAAACGGCGTTGGTCCTGCGGAGATTGTTCTGCCGCTGATAGTCGCTCTCGGCGGCGGGGATTTTCGCCTTGATTTCTGCGACGGATGCCCGTGCCATTTCGATTTCTTCCACGCGCGGACCGTTCTTTGCCTTGTCGTAGAGCGATTGCGCAACCTCCACGGCGGCCTTTGCGGCGTCCACGGCGGCTTTTGCGGCTTTGACATTATTTTCGATCCGGACGGTTTCCAGACTTCCAAGCAACTGGCCTTTCTTCACGACAGCGCCTTCCTCCACCAGCACTTCCTTGACGATTTCAGGGACAATATAGACAAGGTTCACTTCCCGGTCATCCACATTGCCGTAAAGAGTCAGTTCCACCTCCCGTCCGTTCAAATATTCCGCGATATCCTTCCGGAAAATCCAGACGGCTGCAAGGCATGCGAAAAGAAGGATGAGAATTATGAATTTTTTGAAAATCGGCTTCATTTCACATCCTCCCTCGCGAAAAAGTGATTGTGGAACTTGTCGATGATCGTGCAGAAAGCAGACGCTTCCCCGCTCGTAATCAGTCCGCGCAACTCCCCTATGATTTTTTCGAATTCGGGAATCATGGCATCCAGTTTCCGGCGTCCGCGGGCCGCCACGGAGATCCGTACACAACGGCGGTTGTTGGGATCAACCGTCCGGCACAGCAATTTCTTCCGGACCATCTTGGTAACCAGAATCGATTCCGCCGGCATCTGCATGTTCATCCGCTGTGCGAGTTCTTTCAGCGTAATTTCATGGGAGAACATAAAGGGATGACTGTAGGTCATCATCAATGCCTGATATTCCTTGAAGTTCATTTTACCCAGTTCCGCCGGGTTTTTGGCCCAGGTGGAACCGCTGACCCTTCCGGCCAGATTGAAAAGTTTGATGAAAGATGTGAGGAAAATTTCGTTTTTCATCGATGCACCTTTTCTAGTTTATGGAGGTAATATATATCATCGATGAAAGTTTTCAAATAAAACAATTAAAAAATTGAATAGTTTATTTTTTGAATTCACTCCGGCGGGAATGAAAACAGGTCCGGCGTGTGCGGATAAGCGGAGAGATCGCCCGCCTGGTCCCGGAGCCAGCCGAGGATCATCCGGACGATATATTCGATCTCAGTGCCGGAGAGTTCATTTCCCGCCGGGATCGAATGCCATTTGGCCAGACACCCCCGGCAGCAGGTCGCCGTGGCGTGCTGCGCAAGAAACACGACATGTCCGCGCATGGGCGTCTGCCTGCCGTCATTCCCGAGAATGGCCGGGGCAAGACGTTTCCGGATGATTTCCTTCGCCTGCGATTCGATCATGTCCCAGCCGCGAACGGCAATATAGTCGCGTCCGGCCTCGTCCAAGCGAAATCTGGAACGGAATTTGGATTTAGCCGTCCGCTCTTTCAGTTCGGAATAGGAAACAGGAGGATTCATTCTTTCCAAAAAACCTTATCCCAGTTCCAGTGTCGTGGTTCCGAAAATCCGTCCGGTCGGCAGATCCAGCTTTCCGTTGGCATACATCCGGGCCGTTTCGAACATCGGACGCATTTTCCGGGACTCGGCCATTTTCAACGCGGCGTGATTTTTTTCCGGGACGTCGAGGAAGAACGGTTCTCCGGCGGGGACATGCCGGAGCAGGGCGCGGAACAGGCGTTCCGCCAGCTCCGGCGTTTCGGCGAACAGAGGACCTATTTTGTATCCGTTCCGGCAGGGGCGCAGAACGCCGAATCCGTTCAGGCTTGCCTCTTTCCCGTGAACGCCGAGGGCAATGGTTCCAGGACGTGTGATCCAGCTTTTCAGGAAACTTTCCCGTGCCGTTCCGAAAAGCGGACGGTCATAGGATGCCAGTTCGGCAAAGGGGAAACTGGATAAGGGCTTGATGGTCGAGTTTATTTCCGTGTCGACTCCGTCCTCGGCAACACCCTGAAAACGGATATGGCGATATTCCAGCGTGAAGCCGGATTTGCGGTAATTGTCCTGCTGGGCGGGGACGCCATCCAGTCCGATGATGCGTCCGTTCAGAAAACGGCAGGCCTCCTGCCAGATTTTCAGACCGTAACCGTGTCCGCGATATTCCTGCCTTACCACATAGAATCCGAGAAAGCCGAAGTCATTTCCATAGCGGACCGCCGAAATCGTCGAAACGGGTTCGCCTTCGAGTTCCCCTGAAAAGAAGCCGTCCGGATCGGCTTCATAAAAGCTTTCCGCATCATATATTCCGGGATTCCAGCCTTCCGCCGCCGCAAGATCCACCGGAAAATTCAACTCTTCCCGGCGAAGATGCCGGACGGTATATTTTTTCTCTGTCATGGGTTCCTCCTTTGCCGGAGGAAGCGAAGGATACATTGCAATGAAGCCTTGCGTTCTCCGGGTGTTTCCAGTATTATACACCCTCGGAAGGCGCTTTGTAAGTATCTTTCCCGGAAAAGTACATGAAAATTTTCTCCAGTCTTTTGCCGGATAAAAAGTTATTCATTCTGAACACAATGAAGTACAGACCGCTGATTGCCGGGTACAGAAAACTTGTCTTTTCTGTTTGAAATTGCTTAAACGGGCGATATGTTTTCCATCAAAGGCCCGGGAGATGCTGATGTCTGAGAACAAGAAAAAGAAGTCATTGTGTCCGAGACTGGAACGGATTTACCGTTTGCTGTGCGAAGAAAACGATCCGCTTCCCGCAAACTCACTGCTGCCGTCCGTCCGCAAAGTCAAGATTCGTTTTTCGCTGGGGCAGGAGGCCGCAACCAGCGTATGCGAACATCTTGCAGGGCGTTACGGCGTGGAAATGAAGCCGAAAAAGCGTACCCGGAAAGCGGGAGCCGGAGCATCTTTGACAAAAGATAATATTGAATTCGTAAGGGACGTCGTTCTTCTGCTGGCGAGCGAATCCGCTCCCATCTGGAATCCGGTGGTGGAGGAATTCAACGCAACCCGCAAGCACCGGATTGCCGTACGGTATCTGCCGACATACTACGATCTTCACTACGCCATTCATAATTCCAGTTTTGATTTCTGCCTGAATATCAACAATCCGATCATGAGCGGAATCACTGCCGACACCTTTCCGTTTATTGATTTGTCATCCATGCTGACGGAACTGGATCATTCCCTTTATTATCCGAACTTGTCCGTTGTCGATCATGCCGGGAGAGTATGGGGGATCGCGCCGAACCAGATTGTCCGGGCGCTTTGCTGCAATCAGGCTGTTTTCAAAACGCCTGTCCGCAATTATGCATGGGACGAGTTTCTCGAGCTCCTCCGCGACATCAGCCGGAAAGTCTCCTCCGGCATTCGGTTCCCGTTTCTGTGCAGTCATTACTGCGATTTTCTGCTTGCCCGGGGCGGCCGGTTCCTGGACCCGCTGACCTTTCGTTACAATCCTTCCCCTTCACTGAAAACCGCGCTGGATTCCTTCAACGAACTGGTCCGCGCCGGTTTTGCTCCGCTGGTTTCCGACATCTATCCGAACCGGGATGACCTGCGGCTGTTTTACGGAAACCGGGCTGCCGTAAAAATGTTCAATATGCCGCTCCTGCCGGTGGACCGCAATTACCGCTATCTTCCTTTCCCGAAAGAACCCGGACAGCGCGCTGTGGTGAATTTTGAGTTTTTCTCCATCCGCAGTGACTCGATGAATTATCGCGGCGCCTGGGAATTCATCAAATTCGCTCTTTCCGCAAAGGGACAACGGATCATGGCGCTGTCCAGCCGGACCATACCGGTCATGCGTGGGATCATGCCGGAGTTTCTTCGAAAAAACGAATTCAGACTTTTTTCTGAATGTTTTGAGGATGGAGTCTATATTCCGGAAAACACCTATTTTTGTCAGGCAAACCGGGATATTGCCGATGCCGCGATCGACCGCTATCTACGTTTCGGCGGTGATTATGCACGATGGCTGGAGGAACTTGGAAAATCATTTCTCAGTGCAGAAAGAAAACATGAAATATAGTATGGAAAATAAAACGGAGTCATCAATGAGAAGGGGGTTTCAAATGCGGAGAATGTTTACACTGATAGAGCTCCTGGTTGTGGTTGCGATCATCGCGATTCTTGCGGGAATTCTTTTGCCGGCGCTGAACAAGGCACGAAAAACGGCGCAGGCAATTTCCTGTGTCAATAACCTCAAACAGTGCTTTCTTCCATTTGAGATGTATGCATCCGATTACAGTGGATATATATTTGCTTCATCCGCTTACGGTGCGTCAACCGAGTATTGCAGCAATCATCTGGTTCAGGTTGCAAATTATCTTCGTCTTTCCGCCAGGGCGGTGGAGTCCCGCAGCAATCCGCTGGTTTGTACATCCGACCGGGACAATGCCCGCTATCTGTACGATCGTAAAGAAACACCGCTCTGGTTGCGGAAGGCTCCCGCAAGCACCGCCACAATTTATCATACCTACGGGTTCAATATCTTTGTGACGCCTGCAAAAAATTACAACACTGCCCAATATACGCTCCAGCAGACAAAGATTTCTTCATGGAAACAGCCTTCTAAAATCCTGACGATGGCGGATGCGTCAAATGTGGCGATTCTCCGCTATACGCAAAGTCTCAAGACGAACCACAACGGCAACTTCAATGCTCTATGGCTGGACGGTCATGTCGAAGGAATCAAGACACCTTACCCGGAATTCACCGTTATTTCCACCTTGCCGACGCCGAAGAATTATTTCTATCAATGCAGTTATGTGGAGAATCCTCCGTGGGGGTGGATTCCGTAATTTTCCCGGAACCGATGTTCAGTAACAAGGAATGGAGCAATATGAATCATTTATCCCGTAAAATCCTTCTGGCTGCGGTCACTGCCGCCGCATTAAGTCCCGCAGGAGCAGAGGAACTTTCACTTTCGCGTTTTCCCGTGCAGAAATTCAAGATTGACGGTAGTTTTGATGACAAGGTATGGAACGAAGCGGCTTCCATGCCGTCATTCCGTCTGTGCAATTTCGGAAAGGAAAAAGTGGCTCCTTCCGTTCCCCGAAACAACACTTCCTTCCGGGCATATTACGATCAGGACGCCCTCTGTTTTGCCTTTTCTCTGAAGGATTCCAAGCCTGACAAAATCATTCCCGGCCTGCCGAAAGGCCAGACTGACAACGTTCCGATTGCCAGCGGCAGCGATGTCCTTGAAATATTTATTTCCTCACCTTGTCAGGAAGACGTCTATTACCATTTGCGGGTGGTTCCTTCCGGGGCTGTCAATTCTGCAAAATACCATTTCAACCGGGAAGAAAAACGGGGGTATCAGATCGGCAGCTGGAATCCCGGACCGTGGGAGGCAGCGACGCGTCAGGATGCGGAAGGCTGGCATGCCGAAATCCGGATTCCGTTCCAGTTTTTTTCGGAACCGGGAATTTATTCGGGGACTCCGCTGCCGGGCAGTTCCATGCGCATGAATTTCTGCCGTTATTCCTCTACCTCGGGCGAATATTCGCAATGGGCCGACACGGAAGGACTGTTTCATAAGCCGGATAAGTTCGGAACCGTCCGTTTCAAGAGCTACAAATTCGGAGAGATTGCCCTTTCCGATGTCCGCACGCCGAAGACTTTCCGTTTCGGGGCGAATAAAGTCTCGATGACCCTGAAAAGTTTTTCCGCCCGTAACCTCGCGACTAATGATACGGCAGTGGTCTCTGTTCGCTTGACCGAGGAGGAAACCGATCAGAAAAAACGCTCCGAGATCCGGAGCAAAAAGAATTTTGCGCCGGATGCGCGGACATCAACCATTTTCAAGAAGGAAGTAAAAATCCTTCCCGGCGAAAGCCTTGGACTGGATTTTGAGTTCGACATGAAGGAGGGCGGACCCAAAAGACTCGATTTCATTGTTGACTGGCTCCGCATGAAGCATTCCGTTCATACTGGCGCGATCCGGACGGAAGTGTATCCTCTCGATGAAAAAACCGTTGCTTTCCGGAAGGTTCTTGAGGAGGCCTTGAAGAAGCTCGATGAAGCCGACCGGCAGAAAATTCAAGGAACGGGTGCCTTGCGCCAACAGACGGAGAAAGCCAGTGTTCAGCTTGCTTACGCATCGGATCAGAAACTTTCATTTGACGAGCGGGTGGAGGCCTGTCGAAAGACGGAGTCGATTCTGGAATCCCTCGCTGTTTCCATCTCCAACATGCTCGAACCTGCCACGTGGTGTGCGAAAAATCTGCAAAAGTCCCCTTCCTTCTGTGTCGGAACGATCTCACAGACGGAAAAGGTGTTCCGGGACGGTGCATTTGGGGGGAAGTTAAGCAACTCAGCCTCGTTGAATCTGGCAGGCAACGAATACGAGAGCATTCAGTTCGTTATCCTTTACCTGAACGGCAATGCCGGCCGCATTACCTTCCGGGCTACCGATTTCAAGTCGGAGGATGGCGGGGTAATCCGGGCCTCGGACTGCTGGTTTGACCGTATCGGTTACTTCAATCTGGGTGATACCGGTCGCGGTACACGGGTCGGTGCCTGGCCTGATGTCCTTTTTCCTGCCTCGGAAGTCCTGCAGGGGAAATATTCGGTTCAGCCCATTCTTTTCACAGTTAAAAGTGCGAAAGATCAGAAGCCGGGGTTATACACTGGAACAGTGACCTTCTCCAACGGAAAAGATGATTTTCCAATACAACTTACACTTCGCATTTACCCGTTTTCCCTTCCGGACACTCCTGCGCTTCGCATGGACATCTGGTTCTGGCAGCTGCGTCCGATCTGTTTTTTCAAAGATAAGAACCCTGTTTCCCTCGAACTCTATGAAAAATTTCTGAAACTTCTCGGGAAGTATAAGTTAGCAGGGGCTCCGCAGAACGATGTTGTCGCCGGTCTTTTGCGTATCCGTATCGGTGACGACGGGAAATACAAGTTCGACTTTTCTCTTCTGAAGCAGTATTACGATCTGTCGCTGAAATACGGCGCAAATGTCATTACAATGCCGATCGGAGGCCTTGTGAATATGAAACATGGAGGAAAAATTCTGCTGGACAAAAACAATCAGCTCCGGAATTTCAAACCTGAAAATGAGGCGGAATGGAACGATCAGCTTCTGGAAGCGTTTCTCCGCTTTTTCCGGGAAAATGGATATATGAAATATGCCGTCGTCCGCATTGGTGATGAACCATGGGGCGCAAAAGCACAGGAGGCTATCCGGGAGAGCGTTGCCCGCCTCCGGAAGTTTGATACGGAAGTGCCGGTCGTTACAGCCGGGACTGTCCGCAAAAACATGAATCTTGATGGCAGCGTCAATATCTGGTGCCCCCAGTTTCTCCAGTTTGTCCCCGCCGACTACAAGGATATGAAGAAAGATGAAAGACTCTGGTTTTATCAGTGTCTTTACAAGAAAGGTTTTCCCATGTATCAGATCGACCGTCCCGCGATCGAGCCCCGGAATCACCGGTCTGATCTGCTGGCAGCCGGAGCGGAAGGTTTTCTTTACTGGACTTCCACCGCGTGGGATACAGACGCCATCCGCGAATGGAAACTGAAAAACGATCGTTGGGTGAGCGAGAATTGGAAGTTTGTCTGGAAGGATATGCCGGGCGACGGCGCATTCGTTTTCCCGTCGCCGGAGGGACCGGTCGCCACACTTCGTGCCAACTCCATTCGCGAAGGCGTGGATGACTACGAATATATGGCGATTCTGCGGAAATCTTTGAAAGAAGCCGAGGCAAGGGGAAAAGTCTCTCCCGCATTGAAAGCAAAAGCGGAAGCCATGCTGAAGATTCCTGATTCGATCGTGAGTGCTCCTTACAAGTGGACGACGTCTCCGGAAGAACTGGATAACTTCCGTGAAAAAGTCGCTGAAATGATCATACAACTGATGAAGGAAAAGTAACATGCTCCATTTTTCAGTCAAGACAGTCCTCATGGACATCGACGGAACCATGACGTCAACGGATGGCCATTATTCGGACGGCATGGAAAAAGGGCCGCTCATCCACCTCGAAGATATTCTCATGGCAAAGAATGGAATTCCGCGCGGGGAAGCCAAGCGCCGGATACTTGCTTGCGGAGACATCTCTGTCCACTGCCTTTCCGAGTTTCTCGGGCAGCTGGGCGTTCTCCCTGCGGAATATTTCGATGCAATGCGGGAGGATCTGAAGCGTCACACGATCATTCCGGAGGATGTCGTTGCTTTTCTGCGTGCCATGAAGGAACGTGGGATTCCGGTTTACACCGCCACCACCAATTCCCGTTTCATGACGCTGGTGAAACTCTCGACCGGCGGCATTGCCGATATTCGCGGCTGCGGATATCTTTCCGGGTATTATGCCGGATGCACCTTCCTGGATCCCGAAGGCAAATTCTCGCGCAACTTCTACCCGAATATCCTGCGGGACGGCAGGTTTGATCCGGAACACGTGATGATGATCGGCGACGATCCGGTCCGGGACATGCTTCCCGCCATGAAAGCGGGGATAAAATACGGCGTGAATGTTGACCGGCGTCAAAAAGAGAGTATTGTACACCGCGATGGCGGGATATCCGTCAATTCGCTGGAAGTTCTGATCGGGATGATTGTGGAAGGAGAACGATGCTATGCTTGAATGGCAGGGACACGCGCTTCTTGGATTGAGGGCTGCCCAGGGGATGCCTTCCTGGGAGATTGCGTTGCTTCGTCCGGATATGAGTCCGGAAACCATCGAAAAACCGTTCATGCCGGAGATTCGCAGCGTGACCGACAAGCTCGGCGCATACTGTCTGATCCTCGACTGGATTTATCAGCCGGAATACTCCCGTTACTGCCGTCAGGAGAACGGACGCTGGATTCCGCACGGTCCGGCCGCCGAGGACTTCACGGCGCAGGGGACTCTTTCCATGACGGCGAACCATATTCTGATCGAGACCCTGATGAACGCTCTGGTTACGGAATTGCGCGCCGGAAACTGGGAGGAGGCGGTTTGCCGGGCAGGTGTCCTCGGACATTTCCTTCAGGAGCCGTTCACGCCGGGCCATTCCATGGACAATATGCTGTTCGAGGAGATATTTCCCGATCCCGACCCGACGCGCCACATCCGGCTTCATCATTATTTTGATTGCGCATCGGGCGACTTCCCGCCTCCGAAACCGCACCTGATGGGCCGGACGGTCCCGGAGGCCGCGCTGTATCTTTTCAACGAGATCCGTTCGGGCATTGCCGAAGGAAAAAAACTGGTCGGCCCCGTGGTGGAGGCGGCTTACCGCGGGAAAGACATGAAGGACAGCGAGGCGGTCCGGAAAGCCCTGCTTTGCAAACAGTCGGAACGGGCCGCTTTCACGACCGTGTCCGCATGGCATACGGCGTTCTGCATCGCGTTCGACCGTTTCGATCCGGCGGAATTGGGGCCGCTCAATACCTGCGATCTGGTCGGGCTGAACCCCTATTTCTGGCACCCGGGCCATTACACGCATCTTCTGCCGGACTGTCTGGTACGTCGCGGAAAAAAGGTTCCCATCGAGGTGTGGGACAAAGGAGAGAACGGCGAACTCACCGGGCGGAAAATTATCCACGGATTCGGGATGTACGGACATGGCGGCGCCAAATTTTACATCAACGGACTCTTTTCCGAAATCCGGTTCAAGCTCGGAATGCCGTCGGGATATACGGACGGACAGGATTGCCACACCCGGCTGCATTTCGCGGTCGAGACGGATGACCGCGAGAACAAACTCTTTTCGGAAGACATCGAATACGAGGCGAAAAAGCGGGTTTTTGAAGTTGAACTCGGGGCGCGCGAACCCCTTCGGGAAATCCGGGCGGATATCGCCGGAGCAAAAACGCTGATCCTTTCATCCCGTGCGATTCCTTATATGGACGAAAAGGGGGAAACCCGCTACAGTGTTCCCGATCTTGCCATCATTGATCCGGTGCTTATCCCCTGAATATTTTTTACGGAGGCCGACAACATGAAAATCGAAGCCATTTCCCTGTATAAAATCAAAATGCCGCTGATTTATCCTTGGAAGACCGCCTACGGTTCGGACGAGGCCATTGAAAGTGTTCTTGTCAACCTCCGCTCCGGGGAATTTTCCGGGTGGGGCGAAGTTTCCCCGCTGGCCGCTCCAACCTATTCTCCGGAATATTGCGACGGTGTTTTCGCTCTGGAAAAGTGGATGGCTCCCCTGTTGCTGGACAAGGACATCCGTTCCGGTGAAGAGCTTCAGAAGACATTCAAATTCATCAAGGGAAATCCGTTTGCCAAGTCCGGCTTCGACATGGCATGGTGGGACCTTGCAGCGCGGCTGAACCATACTCCGCTCTGGAAATACATCGGCGGAGTTCGACGGACTGTTACGGGCGGGGCGGATTTCGGCATTCAGGACAGTCTTGACATGTTGATCGGGAAGATCGGGAAAGCAGTGGAGGCGGGATATCCGCGCATCAAACTGAAATTCGGGCCGGGCTGGGACCTTAACATGCTGTCCGCAGTCCGGAAGGCGTTCCCGGATCAGCTTTTTCACATCGATTGCAACAGTGCCTACACTCTTGCGGATGTCGGACTTTTTAAAGAGGTGGACAAGTTTGGGCTGGCGATGATAGAACAGCCGCTTGCCAATGACGACCTGATCGACCATGCGGAGCTCCAGAAACAGATCAAAACGCCCATTTGTCTTGATGAGAGTCTTTCCTCGCCTGAAAAAGCAGAAAAAGCGATCCGGATCGGAGCAGGAAAAGTGTTCAATCTCAAACCGCCCCGTCTAGGAGGTTTGACTCCCCTGTTGAAAGTTCATGACATGGCCGTGACCGCCGGGATTCCCTGCTGGATCGGCGGCATGATCGAAACCGGGCTGGGACTCTACACCCTTCTGGCGGCCGGTTCACTTTCCAACATCACATATCCGTCCGATATTTTTCCGGCGAAACACTTTTTCCGGGAAGGCATCCTGAAAAAAGAGCTCGACCATTCGGTCTGTCCGAATTTCGACCTTCCGGATACACCGGGCAGCGGGGCTGAAGTCGACATGGAAAAACTGCGGAAAAACCTCTGCTGCGAGTTTCATCTGCAGACAGGAGGGGATCTTCTTTGAAAGCGATATTCTGCCTCGAATCTGTTTTTCTGACTTCGATAGCATTCAAAAGGTGTATCGTTCCGTTCATCCGAGGCTGATTCTTCTCATGAAGGAATAGGAACAGATCGCCATCGGTTCCCGGCACATCCGGGGGATGGGCGATATCGATGACTGTGATGACTGTACCGTTGGCCTTGCGGGAGATAGACTGCCGGTTTCCCTGAGATGCGGAGACCGAGTTGAATTGCCGCTTCCGGTTCCGGCCCGATAATCCGCCGCAACTCCCGTTTTCCCTGAAGGGGGATACCGTGTTTGTTTGACTGTCCGGAGGCATCTCATAAAAAAGCCGCCCTTGTGCCGAAGGGCGGCTGAGAAGAAATTTTGGAAAAGATTTCCGGTATTTCTCCAGGATCAACTGTTGGTGCAGGAGCCGTCGCGCTTGCGATCTTTCTGCTTTGTGCCGTCGCAGGTACCTTTTCCGGCAAGGATGATGCCTGAATCGATGCCTTCAAAAGCCTTGCAGGAGCCGTCGCGCTTGCGATCTTTCTGCTGGGTTCCGTTGCAGGTCCCCTTGGCACAACTGCCCGCCGGATCCCGGAGTAACGCGGAGGATTCCGATGCGGAGTTTTCCCCAGAGGCAAATGCATTGACCCCGAGGACGAACGCTGCCGCAAAAGCGGCATTAAACAGCATTTTTTTCATTTTACAACCCTTTCTGTGCTGTTGTTTCCCGGTTGGCACCCCCGGGAATGTTGGAGATTGAATATTGAAGCCGGGAATGCCTGACCGGTTTTTACGTTTCTGAAATCATGTTTTTGAGGAGCAATTTTTATTTGGAAGCTTTTCATCATGCCGACATGCCTTTGCTTTATTTTCTGACATAAGAATAGGTTCGCCGGATTTCCAAAACAAGAAATTCCGGCAAAACCTAACAGAAACCTAACACGACAGAAAAAGGTGGGTTTGAAAACAGAGAACCGAACTGTATATTTTTCATAAGACAGGAAGCTGATGAGGCGAATGCATGGGAGCAAATGAAAAAATACTGGTGGTGGAAGACGATCGTTCCATTTGTGAATTGATCGAAATGAATCTTCTGATGGCTGGTTTTGCCAGAGTATACACGGCTTCCAATGGAGAGCGGGGCTTGTCTGTTGCCCGTCAGGAGTGTCCGGATTTGATCATTCTGGACATCATGCTTCCGGGGATGAATGGCTGGGCGGTCTGCCGAGCCCTGAAGGAGGATGCCGCGACAGCGGGGATTCCGGTCATCATTCTGACAGCCAAAGGGGAGGAACAGGACATCGTTTACGGTCTGGAACTGGGCGCCGTTGATTATGTGACCAAGCCTTTCAGCAACAAAGTACTGATCGCTCGGGTCAAAGCGCAACTGAGAAACAAGAACGATGCCACGAAAAACGATGTCATATCCCTGGACGGCCTTTACCTCAGCAACTCCGAGCATGTCGCGAAGATTCATGACCGGGTTCTTGATCTGACCGCGGGAGAATTTTCTATTCTGGAACTTTTGGCGGAGACGCCGGGAAAGGTATTTACCCGGAACCAGATTGTGCTTGCCGTGAAGGGAAAGGATTATCCTGTGACGGAGCGGGCCATCGATGTACAGATCGTGAACCTCCGGAAAAAACTCGCCGGCTGGGCTCCGCATCTTGAAACCGTCCGCGGAATCGGATACAAAATCAACAGTCCGGATGCGGAGGAATCCCATGAAAAATAATGATGCTATTTTTTTCGTCATTCCGATTGTGCTCGGAATCGTTGTCCTTCTCGCGACATTTTTTCTGGCTTTTCACATGAACTCCTGCCAGGATTCTTTTTTTACAGAGGCCAAGAGAGAGATGCACTCCAACATGCAGGTTTATGTCAAGTTCATTTCTCACTTGGTCGAAAGCCATGAACTGGAGAAAATTCCGGAGATCTTCCGGAAAGAGGGACCCGATGTGAGCGCATTCATCATTCTGGATGAAAAGAATCAGGTCGTCGCCCGTTCTGAAAACATTCCGGGGCTGATGAAACAACATCTGGAAAAGCCGAACATCAAAGATATTCTTCAGGGAAAGGCGAAGGAAGGCGTAGTTGTCCGCTACAGTCAGTCGCTATCGGCATGGCTGATATATCACACGGAACATTTTGAAGTGAAAGGAAAACAATACGTCCTGGAAGTTGCCACGGCGTTTCATGCGTATTCCTATCTCCTGTCGCTGGCCCGGACCCGGATTTTTGCCGCTTGCCTGATCGGGCTTTGCATCGTTACAATTCTGGTCTTCTACATGCGTCTTCAGGTCAGTTCCCCCCTTGCCAAACTCCGTTCCAGCGTGGCCGATGTCGCGTCCGGCAATCTGGATTTCCCGATTTTCGTTCCCGCGCGGAGCAACCGCTTCGTCCGTGATATCGCGATTTCGGTCGAGTCCATGGCCGACAGGCTGAAGACACAGATCAGTCAGCTCGAGGACAGCCGTAATGAGCTGAACGCCATTTTCGACACCATGACCGACGGCGTGATTCTTATTTGCGAGAAAGGACTGTTCGAGTGCTGCAACAGCGCCGCATCGAAAATTCTTGGAATCCCAAAAACAGACAAACAACAGCCGATTTCGGAGATACAGTCGCCGGAATTCAAGCGCCTGGTGGATGTTATGGTTCCTCTTTTATCTAGAAACAGTCCGGATTTTCAGGAATTCACCTATCGGACCCCGTTCGGCGAGGTATTCCTTCTTCTTCATTCAGTTTCGTTCACGAGAAATTCCGCCCACTGTCTTCTGACTACGATTTCCGACATTACCCATCTCAAGAAACTGGAGGGATACCGTACGGAATTTCTGGCCAACGTTTCTCATGAAATCAAAACTCCGCTGACCGGGATTATTTCCGCTGTGGAGTCTTTGGAAGACGGCGCCGCGGAAAATCCGGACTATGCAAAGAAATGTTTCCGCATTCTTTCCCATCAGGGACAGCGTCTCCGGAACCTTCTTCAGGATGTTCTGACGCTGGCTTCTCTGGAAAGAAGCAATACCTTGGAACGGAAAAAATTCATTGCTATCGAATTGGACGAGGTCGTCCGGAGCGCGGTGGAAGCCTGTCTTTCAGAGGCGAAGGCGGCCGGAGTTGTCTTGAATCTCGCGGAGGAAATGCCGCACGAAAAAATGAAGGGGGACTTTCTTCTTCTGGAACAAGCTGTCTCAAATTTGATTGTGAATGCCGTCCGGCACAGCGGCTCCCCGAGTGTCGATATCAGATTTACAATCGAAAACGGGCGTCCGGTTCTCCGTGTAGTGGATTATGGACGCGGGATTGCTCCGGAACATCTGGGGCGCATTTTTGAGCGTTTTTACCGGGCGCAGCCTTCCGTAAATTCCGAGAACCGTGGAAGCGGGCTGGGACTTGCCATTGTCAAGCATATTGTTCAGCTTCACGGAGGAACGGTCAGTTCGTCTTCAGAAGTCGGACACGGCAGTGTGTTCACGATTGTTTTCCCCCCAGGCAAGACCGTATAAATCCGATTTTTTCCGAGATGGGGTAATTCACAATTTTCTGAGAGTATCCGCGGATAATTTTTCCAGAACATACAATCATCTGGAAAGAGTATTTATTCCTTTGACCCGGACTTTGTATTGGTTCGTATGTGGATGACTGAATAGATTTTTATCTGTTCCGGAGAAATGATGATTCTGCCGGAAGAAAAAGAAAGAGGGATTTCTTCCGGAAAATCAGGTGAGAAAATTTTTGCTTCTGTCCCGTTTTCAACGTCAAGAATCAACGCTTTGCAAACAGGTTCTCCGCAATTAACCAGGTGGACCAGCATTCCGTCCGCGGACCATACCGGCCGGACCAGCAGCGAGGAAGGCGCATCCACCACATGCAACGGAGCCGGACGGTCCGGAATTGCACTGACGTCAAACTTATTGAGAGGCCATCGGTGCTCGAAAAGCGGAACAGCCCGGCGCTTTCCGAAGGCATCCCGCTCACCCGATTCTCCAGTGGCGATGATTTTTCCTTTATATTCATTCAGGTCAATGTCCGGGAGACAAACCGACTGCGGGACAATCAAAATGGAATAGGGGTCCAGCAAGGCCGGGGTAAGTTCAGCCTCTGTGATTACGGCAAATGGGATGTGGGCTTCCGTCAGCGCCCTGTTCCATCCGTGATATTCTTCGATGAAATCGCCTTTTTCACAGTCATATTGGTCTCGGGTAGAAGCTGAAAGAAGCAGCGCGACAGAGGCAGCCGGCCGGGTCGAATTTTGAAACAGCTTCCAATACCGGTCCTCCCATTGGAACAAACGCTTCCATTCCTCGACGTCGCCTGGCACATCGCTCAAATTGTCCTCGGGGGAAAGGGAACGTTTCATCAGGGCGCTTCCACCCACCCACGGTCTTCCGCCGTGTGCCATGCGCAAGCCGTAGGTGAACTCAATGTCCTCCGTATTGCTGATACCGAAAATGGCGACAGGCGACTTCCAGTGATTGCCGAGTCCCTGATATGCGGCGCAGTTCGATACGGCTCTCTGCCAGTTTTCCTTGAGTTTGCGGTCGCAGATTTCCGTAAAGAGAATGCTGGTGCCGCGCATTCGTTCATCGTTGTTTTCTCCGAACAATTGGCTGTGGTGGGGATTCGGCTCATCGTTTTTGCATCCCATCAGGGGGATTTCTCCAATGGTTTCCCGGAGTCCTTCGTAAAAATCGCCGACCGACCGGAGACGGAAACGAATCCATGCAAGCCACTCCGGAGAGTTGAAGTCAATTTTCGGAATCGGTCCGCCGAATTTTGCCAGACAGTGAGGACAGACACAATCGCGCCAGCCCGTCCGGAAGTAAACTTCGTCCGTCATCATGCCGTCCACATGGGTTTCTTCAACCATTTGTTTTGCCAGACGGTAATAGGTTTGTCTGAAGTCGGGGTTGTTGAGACACCAGAGATACCAGCCGTTCCAGCAGTCGATGTGGGCGTATTTTCCGGTTTCTTCATCGATGGAAAGCATGGAAAGTTCCGCCGGGGAAAGGCCGTCCAGTGTCTGACCGACCAGCGAACAGGTCGAATGATAGAAAACGCGGAGTCCGGCTTCATGGGCGATTCGGACCGCATGGGCGATCTCGGCCCGGATCTCGGCGCTTTTTCCTTCGTGCTCATACAGCATCAGCCGCCGCAGACCTTCGATCATCAGCGTATTGAATCCAGCGTCTTTGAGGATTTCCACTTCGCGCCGGATGGCGGTGTCATCCCGGATACCGATGTAGACAGGATCCATACACGGAGCGATCATTCCGCTCAGATTGTTTCCGCATTTCTTGAATGACCAGTTTACCGCGCGCATATTACTCATGAAAAATCCATTTCTCTTGAATTTGTGAATCATTTGTGTAGAATATAAGGGTTATTTTCCTGGCTTTCCGAGTTGTTCCAGCATGTCCAGTGTGAGTTGCGCGAAGAGGGCGTCGCGGATCCACGGAAGGTTTTCGTCGGGAAGCGGAAGTTCGAACAGACGCATCAGATCGAGCCCGATAACCGCATTGCCGACGGGGTTCACGTGCAGGGTATCCCTCATCAGAAGCCGGAAGAACTTCGCATTGTATTTCCTCAGGCGTTCCCAGCGGGAAAAATGATCGATGCCGGACTCTCCTGCAAATTCACAAAGCGCGTGCATGTATTCCGGATAGGCTTCCGCCCATGCCGGATTGCTTTCCGCGAACCGGTCGGCGTCACAGGCGTAGTAGGTTTGGAAAATGGCCTGTGCACCGATTTTTTCACACTTCTCCTTCAGCAAACCGAGATTTTTCACATAGGTTTCAAGCGGGGAATCCCTTGCGGGATTGGAGTCGTTTCCCCCGACCATGAACAGGATGAGATCAGGTTGGAACGGTGCAATATCGCGTGCGAAACGGTCCAGCAGTTCGCCCGTCGTATTGTTGCTGGTTCCGGCATTCAGAAAGAGTGCGGCGTTGTCACAGCGGCTGCCCTCGAGACGGCGAAATTTGTGCGTGAATCCGAGGTGCAGGAAATCCGACCAGTGTGCACCGACTTCCCAGCGTTCTGTACACGATGACCCCATGAATGCGATCCGCACCTGTTGTCCGGTGGCGATCTTATCGAAGATTTTCAGATTCAACAGCTTCATTTGCCAGCTCTCCCTGTCGTGGATTCTCATTCGCCTTGCTGCATATATTATATTCCATATTCTCTTTGACGACCACACGTTTTCTGCTAAAGAATGAACGGATTCTGCTTTTTTACATTAAATTCACATGAAAGGGCATGAATCGTTGAATTTTCAGCATTTCCAGCCGCCGGTTCCGGGATTTTTAGACAGGGCCCTTGAATGCCGGCATTCAAGGCCGTGATTCTTTCAGCCGTTTATCTGGATATCTTTCCCGAAATACTCCGGATGAAGTTCTCCGCGGCGGGATGATTGGACGATTTTTCCCGGATGGCGTAAATTTCCACGCTCGGAAAAATGGCTGGCAGGGATTGAAAGACCAGCCCGCTTCCCGCATTTCCGGCACAGGACTCAGGAACCAGCGCCGCGCCGAATCCGGCTTTCGCCAGCGCCAGCATCGAGGCCTTGTTCCGGGCGTAGGTGCGGACTTCCGGCCAGGCTCCGTTTGCATGGAGAATGTCATTGATCCGGTCGAATAAAAACGGATTCACGCTTCGCGCAAAGAGAAGCAGTTTCTGTCCGTCCAGCATTTTGATCGTGAGGTTTTTCCTTTTTGCCAGCGGATGGGACGGGGTCATGGCAAGCACATAATTTTCGGAAAAAATGAACCGGCTTTCGAATTCGTCCAGATCATACCCGAACGGACGCAGAATTCCAACATCGATTTCTCCCGCGCGTAAGGCGTTCAACTGGGCTTCCGTTTCCATCTCGTGAAGCTGGAGTTCCATTTTTGGATACGCTTTTCCGAAATGGAAAAGCGCTTCCGGCAGGAAGGTGTTCAGCGCCGGTTCGTTGTAGCCGATGGAAAGATATCCGCTGCCGCCGGAGGCAAACTGTTCCATCTGTTCGACGGCGTGGGCGGCCCGTTTCAGGATCGTTTCCGCCTCCTCCAGAAAAAGGCGTCCGGCATCCGTGAGTCTGACCACTCGGCTGGTGCGCTCGAACAGCTTTACGCCGAGTTCATCCTCCAACCGGGCGATCTGCTGGCTCAACGGCGCCTGCGAGACATTCAGACGTCTGGCCGCTTTACGGAAGTGAAGCTCGTGCGCTACAGCGACAAAATATTTGAGATGTGTCAGTTCCATTGATATTCTCCCGTTTTAATTGATATGATTTATGTATCAATAAATATAGATCATAACTTTGAAAAAATCAATCAGGATATTTATATTGGTTCCGGACAAAATGGAGAAAGGCAAATATGATTTCTGTCAAGACACTTGAAGACGCAATGTATGAAGCCATGGTTATGGCCGCCACGAAAATGCCTCCGGATGTCCGCGCCGCGTTGGAGCGCGCTTATGCCGAGGAGACGGAGCCAATGGCGCGCAAGCACCTGGAGATCAGCCTCCGGAACGCGGAACTGTCCGAAAAAGGAGCGGGGCTGGTTTGCGCTGACACGGGATTTCCCATGCTCTTTGTGAAGGCGGGCGCAAAGACTCAAATCGAGGGTGGATTCGGAATGGTCACTCTTTGCGCGCAAAGAGCTACAGCGCGTGCGACCGCGGACTGTTACTTGCGTCCGACGATGGTCGATCCGCTGACCCGCCGCAACCCGGGCAACAATCTCGGACCCGGCATGCCGAAGGTCGAACTTCTCTTTTCCGGCGATGACGACGGAATTGAATTCATCGCCGCTCCAAAAGGGGGAGGATCGGAAATTTTCGGCACGTTCTACCGCATGTTCTTTCCTTCGGACGGGGTGACAGGCATCAAGAAATTTGTCATCGAATGCGTGAAGGACGCCTGTTATGCGGGCAAGATATGTCCGCCCGCAATCATCGGCGTGGGGATCGGCGGCACAGCGGATTTGTGCATGTCCATGGCAAAGAAGGCCGCGCTTCTGCGAAAGATCGGCAGGCACAATCCGGAACAGGAAATCGCCGTGCTGGAAGTTGAACTGACCGATGCCGCCCGTTCGCTCGGGATCGGGCCTATGGGTGCGCGCGGCATCAACGCCGTGCTGGCGATCAACATCGAGACCGCTGTCACTCATACCGCCGCGCTTCCTGTCGCGTTCAACGCGCAATGTCTGGTGGGACGCCGCTGGAAAGCGGTTGTCTCTGCCGATGAAACCGTCACTTTCACGGGAGAAATCGAATGAAAAATCTCCAGCTTCCTCTGTCCCGGGAAGACGCCCTTTCCCTTGAACTCGGCGAAATGGTCACTGTCAGCGGCATGATTTTTACGGGCCGCAGTCGTTTTCACATCCGTGCCGCTGAACAGAATCTTTTTCCGCCGATCGACTACGGAAAAATCAACTGCTTTTTTCATGTCGGCCCCGTGATGAAGCAGGAAAACGGCGTGTGGTCCGTCGTAAGTTGCGAACCGACCAGCAGCATCCGTTTTGAACGCTACGGCGCGGATGTGGTCCGGAAATTTCAGCTCCGTACGCTCATCGGCAAGACCACCATGGGCCCCCGCACCGCCGAGGCTCTCAAGGAAGTCGGCGGGGTGTATCTTTCCAAAATCGGCTTGAGCGGAAATTCACTCCGTGACCAAATCCGGAAAGTGCACGAAGTTTATTTCCTCGACGAACTCGGCAAAACTGAAGCCACCTGGATTTACGAGGTGGAGAATTTCGGTCCGTTTTTCGTCGCGATCGATGCGCATGGGAACAATTACTTCGAGGAACTCAACGCAGAGGTGGAAAGCGTTCTGCCCCGGATCGAACGGGAACTTGGCATTCCGCCTGAATACGCCTACACGGAGGTGAATGGATGAAAGAGGAAATACGCTATCTTTCCCTCTGCGGAATGCTCGGTTACGGCTATGCGGCGGAAAGCCTCGAAAACGCACTGAAACTGCCGTTGGACTTTATCGGCGTGGATGCCGGTTCGACCGATCCCGGCCCATATTATCTGGGCAGTGGAAAAGGATTCGTGAAACGCCTTCAGGTCAAGCGCGACCTGAGTCTGGTAATGAAGACGGCGGTCACGAAAAAAATTCCGCTGATCATCGGGAGCGCGGGCGGTTCCGGTGCGCGTCCGCACGTTGAAAGCGTGCTTGAAATTCTGCGGGAGATCGCCCGTGAACAGAAATTCTCCTTCCGGGCCGCGGTCCTCTATTCGGATGTATCGAAAGAATTCCTGAAAACGGCTGCGGAAGGACATCTTTTCTCCTGCGGCGGCTCCCCCGAACCCCAGCTTATAGACCTCGAAAACCTCACTCATTCCGTAGCCCAGTTCGGCACGGACCCGATCATCGCCGCACTCGAAACCGGAGCGGACGTCATTGTCTCCGGACGCTGCTGCGATACGGCGATTTTTGCGGCGCTTCCGATTTATCGCGGTTTCCCGCCCGGACTGGCCCTCCATGCGGCCAAGATCGCCGAGTGCGGAGCCTTGTGCGCCCGCCCGGTCGGTGCCAATGATTCGCTGGTCGTCACGCTGCGGAAGGATTCGTTCACGGTCGAACCTCCGAATCCGATCCGGAAATGCACGCCCGATTCCGTTGCCGCCCATTCCCTGTATGAACAACCCGATCCGGAATGTTTCTACGAGCCGGAAGGGAAGATCGACATGCGTGAATGCGTTTTTACGCAGAGCGGCGAACGGGCGGTCACTGTCAGCGGAACGGTGCTGGTTCCCGCATCGCCGAAAACCACCAAGCTCGAAGGTGCTGTCTGCCGCGGCTTCCGCTCGATCACCGTGGCTGGCGTGCGCGATCCGGTGGCGGTTGCTTCTCTGGATGCCATCGAGAAAGGCGTGCGGGAAGCGGTGGCGTCCAACCTTGCGGGCGTTCTGCGTCCAGACGAATATACGCTCCGTTTTCTTCGCTACGGCGTGGATGGTGTGACCGGGTTGAACGAACCGCCTCCGGCCGAACTGCCCCGCGAAGCCGGGCTGGTGATCGAGGCGATCGCTCCGACGCAGGAACTGGCGGACACGGTCCTCAGTCTGGCGCGTTCGAGCGCACTGCATCAGGCGTTTCCGAACCGGAAAGCCACCGCGGGCAACCTTGCGTTTCCGTTTTCGCCGTCGGATTTCCGGGGAGGGGAGGTCTATGAATTCGCCCTCTACCACTTGACCGATCTCCCGCTCGAATTCAAACCAGAACTCATGGTGATCGAATGAAAGTCTACGACCTTGCCTTTGTCTGCCGCAGCAAGAACGCCGGACCGTTCCAGCTGACCGTCGATCTGATGTTCCGCACGAAGGCGGAATATGAGCGAGTCCTGAATTCGGGAAATTTCACACCCGGACGGATCGCCGCGCTGTATCGTGTGAACCCGGAACAGGTCATGATCAAACCGTTCGAGCGGATATTGACGATCAAGACCGTGATTCCGCGCAATGCGGGCTCCGGCTCTCCGTCCGATACGGACGTTTATGGAAGCCAGCAGCATTTCCCGCTCGGAGACCTGGACGCATAAAAATTCAGACTTCTTTTCAGCGACATCATTTCCGGTAATCACGCGGAGAACAGTTGTAATGTTTGCGGAATTGGCGTGAGAAATAATTGGAGTCGGAAAAACCGCATTCCACGGCGATTTCCGAGACCCGCGCATCTGTTTTGAGAAGCCGTTCCGCCGCTTTTGCAAGACGCACCCGCAGAAGATAATCGATCGGAGAGAAGCCGGTCACATCCTTGAATACGGGGAGCAGGGTGCTGGGGGCCATTGCCGCGACCTTCGAGATTTCGGGAATGGTCCACGCTCGCCGGTAGTCGCTCTCCAGACGGCTGATGACTTCTCCCAGACGGCACAGCGAACGGGCCATCGGATTCTGGTTCCGGGAATATTCCCGCGAGATGAAAACAAAAATCTCAAGAACCTTCGCCAGCAGAAAAAGATCATAGCCGGGAAGTCCATTTTTGATTTCGGACGTCATCTGCCGGAGAAGATTCGTGACCGGAAGAAGTGCGTCCGGCGCGATGTGAAGCCGGCTCTGGAACTTGTGACGCCGCCGGTAGGTCGGTTCGAAAAGGAAAAAGGCGTTGAAGCCGGGCATGGACCGCAGGCTCCGGAGGTGGTTCTTGAGGTAGAAGTCGTCAAACATGATGTTGTACATGCTCAGGTCGTGCCGTTCCAGAAAATAATGCTCGGTGTTGCCCTGAATCAGAAAAACATCTCCGGCCGAAACCTTGTATTCCTCTCCGTTGATCCAGTGGCGGCCGCCTCCGTTCGTGATGATGACCAGCTCCGCAAAATCATGCGTATGGCGAAGGTCGGTCAGGTCGCCTTCGTGCTGCATGGCGGCATCGCCCTGAATGGTCCGCAGGGCGATCGGACAGCAGTCCTGCTTGAAAAAATCGTTCCGGTTGGCGATGACCGTCTTCATGATTCCCTCTTTTTCGTAATATCGTGCTACTTTTTCGTAAGATAGTCAAGGAATTATTTTTTTCAAGGACTATATTTGAAATAGTTGCAGAAAAAGATATCAGACCCCATCCACGAAAGAGAGGAAAAGAAAATGGCAGGAACATTCCGTTTCTCGTTCGGTCCCTGGAACATTCACGAGGGAGCCGATCCCTTCGGTCCGGAAGTCCGCAAGAGCATTCCCTTCAACCGGAAACTGGCCGCCTACAAGAAGCTGGGTTTCGACGGCGTGCAATTTCATGATGACGATGCTGTTCCGAATATGAACAATCTTTCGAAAAAGGAGATCGTTCAGGAAGCGAAAGCGCTCAAGAAGACGCTGGATGAACACGGCCTGACCGCGGAATTCGTCGCCCCGCGCATGTGGTTTGATCCGCGCACGATCGACGGCGGGTATACCAACAACTGTGCCAAATGCCGTGAATACGCCATTGAGCGCAGCAAGCGCACCATTGACATCGCCAACGCTCTCGGAACGCGTAATATCGTGCTATGGCTGGCGCGTGAAGGCACCTATATCCGTGAGGCGAAGGACCCGGTACTTGCCACGGAGCGGATCGCGGAAGCCCTCCAGACCATGCTCGACTATGACAAGAACGTCCGGATCATGATCGAATCCAAGCCGAACGAGCCGATGGACCACACCTACATTCCGACGATCGGACATGCCATTGCGATGGGTCTGATGACGAACGCGCCCGAACGCGTGGGGTGTCTCATCGAAACCGCGCATGCGCTGCTCGCCAACCTTTCGCCCTCCGACGAGATGGGCTTTGCGCTTGCACACAAGAAACTGTGGAGCGTTCACCTCAACGATCAGAACAGCCTCAAATTTGACCAGGACCTCACGTTCGGGGCTGTCGATCCGCGCCGCGCCCTGAATCAGGTGCGCGTCCTCGACAAACACGGATTCGGCAACAACGGCGAATGGGTCGGGCTGGATGTCAAGGTCATGCGCACCCAGAAGGATGAGGTCTGCATGAAGCATCTCGAATACAGCCGGAAAATTTTCCTGAAACTGCTTGAAATCAGCCGTTCCCTGGACGATAGTAAGATCAATCAGCTCGTGGCCGAACGCGACTACGAGGAACTCAATTTCTACATCCTGAACGCCATGCTGAAAGGGTGAGTCATGAAAGATCTGAAAATCGGCATACAGATGTATACGATCCGCGAGGCGCTGAAGCAGGACTTCAAGGGCGTCTGCCGCGAGTTGGTCAAACTGGGCTGTGACGGCGCGGAATTCGCGTTTTATTTCGGCGATATGGAACCGGTTGAGCTCGGCGCCTTCACGAAGGAAATCGGATTGAAAGCCTGCGGCATGCATGTTTCCGCGAATGACTTTTCCGATCCGCATACGAAGACATTCGATTATGCCCGTGCGCTGGGCGTCAAGTATGTGACGATCAGTTGCAATTTCGGCACGGCCAAGCTGGACGATGCGGTCGAGCTTTGCGCCAGAGCCGGAAAAGCAGCCGCGGAAAATGGATTCCAGTTCACGTATCACAACCATGCCGCGGAGTTCGAAAAACTAGCTGACGGCGAATGTGCATTGGACGCCTTCTACCGGCGGACCGATCCGAAGCAGGTCATGGCGGAACTGGACGTCTACTGGGTGACGAAGGGGGGGCAGGATCCCGTGAACTACATCCGCCGCTATGCGGAACGTCTGCCCCAGCTACATCTGAAGGATATGGACCCGGTCGATGGTTCCTTTACAGAGCTCGGAAACGGAAAAATCGATCTGGCTGCCTGTATCCGCGAGGCAAAGAACACGGTCTGCGAATGGGTGATCTACGAGCAGGACGTCTGCAAGCGGCCCGCATTCGAGAGCGCGGTCATCAGCATCGGTCATATCAAAAAACTTCTGGGCAGGTGAACAAATGAAACGGAAAATCAGGATGGGCATGGTCGGTGGCGGAGAAGGCGCTTTCATCGGTGAAGTGCACCGGATCGCCGCCCGGATGGGAGGAGAAATCGAACTTGTCGCGGGGGTGTTCGGAACCAGCAGAGAGAGTTCCCTTCGATGCGGAGAACGGCTGTATCTGAACCCGGCCCGTGTCTATCCTGACTTTTCCGCCATGGTCGCCGGAGAGCGTGCGATGCCCGAATCGGAACGGATCGACTTTGTGACGGTCTGCACTCCGAACCGCTGGCATTTCACGATCGCCAAAGCTTTTCTGGAAGGCGGATTCCATGTATTGTGCGAAAAGCCGGTCGCCATGAGTTCCGGGGAAGCATTTGAACTCAAGAAGATCATCCGGCAGAGCGGGAAGAAGTTTGCGCTCATGCACAACTACACCGGTTATCCGATGGTCAAACAGGCCCGGAAGATTGTTGCGGACGGTGTGCTGGGCGAACTCCGCAAGATCAATGTGGAATACTCGCTCGGGTGGCTCGCCGCCCCGAATGCCGGGAAACAGGCCGCATGGCGAGTCGATCCGAAGCAGGCCGGAATTTCCGGATGCATGGCGGACATCGGCACCCATGCGGAAAACATCATCAAGTATGTCACCGGTCTTGCAATCACGGAAGTGAACGCCGATCTGGCGACATTCGTCGAAGGGCGTTCACTGGATGACGACGGCAGTGTATTGCTCCGTTTCGACAACGGCGCGCGCGGACTCATTTTCGCCAGCGAGGTTTCCACCGGCGAAGAGAACAATTTTATTCTTAAAATCTACGGCGACAAAGCCGCTCTGGAATGGCGTCAACAGACCCCGGAAGAGCTGATTATCCGCTCGAACGACGCCCCGATCCAGATTCTGCGCCGCGGCTGGCCGGGCACCGGCGAAGCGGCCGCGAAGGCGTCGCGTCTTCCCGCAGGACACCCGGAAGGTTTCCTGGAGGCGTTCTCCAATATTTACGATGCCTTCGCCGAATCTATCCGCAGCGGCGAGACGGGCGATTATCCCGGCATTGACGACGGCGTGGAGGAAATGCTGTTTCTCGAAGCGATCGTGCGCAATTCCGGCAGCGGCGAAAAGTGGACGAAAATGGGGAAATAACCGACCTTCTTTTTTCTTGTTCTTTCATCGGCGTCGCGGCAAACGTTGAAAACGTTCCCGTGACGCCGTTCCTTTGTCCGGAAAATCTGCTGGACGGTTCGATTCCCGGCGGCAAGCCTTTGCGGATTGTGCTTCTCGGTGCTGGAATGCTAGACGGACGGCACCGTACCATTTACATTGAACACCCATTTTTCACAGTACGGAATCCCGAAAACATGACGGTTTTGTCCTGAAATGCTCCGGGGGCGTATCCGGGGACGAAAACCCCCGGACGCTGAATGAGGATTCAGTCCAGATAGATGCCTGTCAGGCCACGCACCTTGGTATGGGGAAGTTTCCTCGCGAAAGAGACCAGTTCGAGCTCCGAATAGGTGGGCGCCTTCGAGATTGCTTCGTCAATGGTGTCCACCGGATTGAACTGCTGAAGGTTCCAGTCCCTGGCTCCGATGGCGTCCAGTTCGCCGCGCATGGTCTGAAGGTCTTCGAAGGAAAGCAGGTCCTTGTGGACGGTGGTCCGCACGTCGAGCTGGATCTTGTTTTCCAGCGCGAAGGCGAGGGATTGCCGGACCCGTTCCACGAGGTCGGGGATGTCGGAATTCGCGATTTCATTATATTTTCCGGAAGGCGCCTTGTAGTCGATCCCGAGCGCCTGAAGGCATCCGGCGTCATAGAGCGATTTGAGAAGCTCCGGACGGCTTCCGTTGGTGTCCAGCTTGACGGCGAACCCCATGTCTTTCATCTTCATTGCGAAGTCCGGAAGCTCCGGATCGAGCGTGGGTTCGCCCCCGCTGATGACGATTCCGTCCAGTTTTCCGATCCGTGACTGCATGAAGTGGAGAATCTGGGGCATGCGGACCCGCGGCTGGCTGTCGGGATCGAGGACCAGATGGGGATTGTGGCAGAAGGCGCAGCGAAAATTGCAGTGGGCACAAAAAACAACACAGGCGATTTTTCCAGGAAAATCAACCATGGAAAAACGGATCATTCCACGAATATTCATTTTCAGAAAACCTTACAACTTCAAATTGTTCAGAGCATCCCATGTATGGTCGTCTTTTTTGGGTTCCTTCGTTTTTTTCTTTTTACATCTGCAGCGTTCCGTGTTGAGGTCCGCGCCGCATCCGGGACAGAGTCCCCTGCAGTCGCCGGAGCATTTGAAACGGGACGGGACGGAAAGAAGGATGTCTTCCCGGACATCCTCGGTAATGTCGATGATATCCTCGGGGACTTTTTCCTTATGTATGCAGATTTTGTCGGAGCCGATCCGGCACACGACATCCTTGAGACACAGGGAACATTTTGTGGCAAGTTCCGTGAAGGCTGACCCCATGACCAGCAGGTCTTCCCCGACCATGGTCGCGTGGAGGCTGTAGCGGACCGGGCCGCGAATGGAAACCGGAATGCCTTCCGTGGTTTCCAGTTCCAGAAAAGCGGAGTCTTCCGTTCCGGAGACGTCCATGCCGTCCGGCCCGATGTTGGCGGTGTTGACTTTGATCATTTCAACGGATCACTTTCCGTGGGATTTTCCATATTTTCTTGCGATGGCGGCGGAGACGACCGGCGGAACGAAAGGCGAAATGTCGCCTCCGCAACGGGCGATTTCCTTGATCAGGCGCGAACTGACATAGGAATATTCGGGGCTGGGCATCATGAAGAGGGTTTCACATTTTTCATTGAGTTCACGGTTCATCAGGGCCATCTGGAATTCATATTCGAAGTCGGAAACGGCGCGGATACCGCGGATTACGGCGCAGGCATTCAGGTCATTGACGGCGTTGACCAGCAGACTGCTGAAGGAAACGATTTCCGTATTGGACATGTCTTTGCAGACTTCACGGAGCATCCCGATTCTTTCATCGAAAGTGAAGAGCGGATTTTTTTCAGAATTGACGGCGACCCCGATGATCAGTCGGTCGAAAATGCGGGCGGCCCGGTTTGCAACGTCCAGATGACCGTTGGTCACAGGATCGAAACTGCCGGGATAAAGAACTGTTCTCATAAAAATCTCCAGTTAAAAAAAACGCACTTCATTTAGAGTACCATTTCCCCGGGGATTTGTCAAGTTTTTTCGCTAAAAAATATCGAAGGATACTGTAACGGAATCAGGGGGAACTTTTTTCTGTCTGCGAGATGGAGAAAAAAAAGACCGCCTCCCGGGGGGAAACGGTCTTTGAGAGTTCTCGGGAAGCGAAAATCAATCGAAGGCGTGGCCGGCGGAGCCGAGCACGTTGATGACTTTGTGCTTGTAGAGTTCCTTGAGGGCGTCGCGGGCCGGGCCGAGATATTTCCGTGGGTCGAATTCCGCGGGTTTTTCCATGAACACTTTGCGGATTGCGGCGGTCATGGCGAGACGCCCGTCAGAGTCGATGTTGATCTTGCAGACGGCGGATTTCGCGGCTTCGCGAAGCTGGTCTTCACCGATGCCGATGGCGTCTTTGAGTTTGCCGCCGTTCTCGTTGATGATCTTGACCAGCTCCTGCGGAACGGAGGAGGAACCGTGAAGAACGATCGGGAATCCGGGGATCATCTTCTCGATTTCGTGAAGAATGTCCAGACGGATCTTCGGGGTGGTGCCGGGCTTGAATTTGAAAGCGCCGTGCGAGGTGCCGATGGAGATGGCCAGAGAATCCACGCCGGTTCCCTTGAGGAAGGCTTCGACTTCTTCCGGCTGGGTGTAGGTGTGGGCTTCCGCCTTGACTTCGTCTTCGACGCCCGCGAGAACGCCGAGTTCGCCTTCGACGGTCACGTCAAAAGGATGGGCATATTCGACGACGCGCTTGGTCTCGGCAATGTTGTCGGCAAAAGACTTGGAGGACCCGTCGATCATGACGGAGGAGAAGCCGTATTCGATACAGCTCTTGCAGGTTTCGAAGGAATCGCCGTGGTCGAGATGGAGGGCGATCGGAATGAGTTTTCCGCCGCCGATTTCACGGGCATATTCGACCGCGCCCTGAGCGAGATAACGCAGAAGGGTCTGGTTGGCATACTGACGTGCGCCTTTGGAAACCTGAAGAATCACGGGGGACTCGGTTTCGGAGCACGCCTGAATGATGGCCTGGAGCTGTTCCATGTTGTTGAAGTTGAAAGCCGGGATGGCGTAGTGTCCCGCCATGGCTTTTTTGAACATCTCGCGAGTGTTCACGAGACCGAGGTCTTTGTAGCAAACCGCCATTTTCATGATCCTTTCACTTGGATGGGTTCCGGTTGAACGCTTTCAAGCCGGTAATATGCACCCGAACCGTTGAAAAATCAAATTATAAAGTATTTTTTTACTCAATATTCGATGGAGTTTCCGGGGGAAACGGACCGCGGGAGCCCCGGCGGAAAAAAACATGTAAGGGAAGACGTGCCGTCTTCCCTTACATGCAGAGGTCCGTATTTTCTGAAACGGGTTACAGGTCTTCCTCGACTTTGTTCTGCGCCTGGAACTTGGCGATGATCTCGTTTGCGACCACCGGAGTCACGACCTCATACCGGGCGAATTCCATTTCAAAGGACCCGCGCCCCTGAGTGATGGAGCGCAGTTCCGTTGCGAATTTGAGCATTTCAGCATGGGGGACTTCCGCCGTGATGACCTGAAGGCCTTCCGCCATTTCCATACCGAGAATGCGTCCGCGTTTGTGGTTGAGACAGCCGGAAATGTCGCCGGTAAAGGAATCCGGGACCATGATCCGGGCTGTAATGATGGGTTCCATCAGAACCGGTTTCGCTTTTGCCATTGCGTCGCGGAACGCCATGCGCGACGCAATCTTGAACGCCATTTCGGAGGAGTCGACGTCATGGAATTTGCCGTCATAGACGGTGACCTTCATTTTCTCGACGACGCATCCGGCGAGCGGACCGCGTTCCATCGCCTCGAGAACGCCTTTTTCGACCGCAGGGATGAAGTTTCTGGGAATGGAGCCGCCGACGATCGCGTTGACGAACTCATATCCGGCTTCGTTGGGATCGACTTTCAGATACACTTCGGCGAACTGACCGTGTCCGCCGGACTGTTTTTTATGACGGTAATGGCCTTCGCCGTGGCTGGTGACGGTTTCGCGGTAGGGAATCTTCGGAATGCTGAGAATGACATCGACCTTTGACAATTCCTTCAGGCGCTTGACGGCGTTGTTGATGTGCTGGTCACCCATGCCTTTGAGAAGAATCTGGTGGGTTTCCTTGTCGCGTTCGATGCGGAGCGTGGGATCGTTTTCGCACAGTTTATGAAGGCCCGTCATGATCTTGTCTTCTTCGCCGCTCTTTACCGCGGAGATCGCATATGCCATGACCGCGTTCGGGAAATCCATCGGAGGCATCGCCTTGCAGTTTGCGGAAGTGGCAATGGTGTCTCCCGTCTTGGTTATTTTGAGCTTGGCCACAGCGCAGATACAGCCTGGAGACACTTCGTCAACCGGGGTCTGCGTCTTGCCGTTGATCAGCACGATCTGTCCGAGGTGTTCCTTCGTGCCGCTGGTAAGATTGATGACGTCGCTGTTGGATTTGAAAGTGCCGGTCAGAACCCGGAAGAAGGCCATCTGTCCGATGAAGGGGTCCGTGGTGCTCTTGAAGACGAACGCTGCGCCGTCTCCGGTTTCGGCAGGGCGGATTTCCGTGCCGTCGACGGATTTTCGGATCCGTTCGAGCGGATTTGGACAGAGATTTGCAATGCCGTTCATGAGTTCTTCCACGCCGATGTCTTTTGCGACGCTTCCGGCGAAGACGGGCACCAGTGCGCCGGCCCGGATGGCGTCATGCAGTCCGCGGGAGATTTCCTCTTCCGTCAGGGTTTCGCCTTCCAGATAGCGCTCCATGAGTTTTTCGTCGGACTCCACGGCGGTATCCATCAGCTGTGTGCGGTATTTCTCCACCATTTCCTTGTATTCGGCGGGAGGATTCTTTTCCGTAAGAATATTGATGACGCCGGAAAGGGAGCTTTCCTTGCCGACGGGGATTGTCAGAGGGATGCAGACGGTCTTTCCAAAGGTTTCCTGGAGCTGCTCGAGGACTTGATAGAAATCGGCCATTTCACGGTCGAGGCGATTGATGAAGAAGATGCGGGGAACCTTGAAGTCACAGGCGAATTTCCAGGAACGGGAGGTTCCGAATTCGATTCCCTGGGCGCCGTCAATTACGATCAGGGCGGACCCGCTGGCGCGGAAGGAGGAGATGACTTCGCCAACGAATTCACCGTAGCCGGGGGTATCCGTGAAAAAGAACTGTTTGTCCTTCCACGGACAGTTCAGGTAGGCGGCATAAATGCTGGAACGTTTTTCCTGTTCGTCCGGGGTGAAGTCCGATACGCTGGTCTTGCTGTCGACACTCCCCAGTCGATCCACGGCCTTGGCTTTGAAAAGCATCAGATCACACAGCGAAGTTTTCCCTGTTCCGCTGTGTCCGGCTACAACGAAGTTTCTGATCCTGGGGGCTTCAAATTTCATCGTTCATCTCTCCCTTGTTCACTCAGTTGAAAAAAAAGAAACTCACTTCACATTCCGTTACTTATACTGTCTTTTCAGAAGATTTCAACCTTTTTTCGGGTCTTCGAACCAGGCTCGTTTTCTTAATTTTTCATGGAACACTTGAAATCACCGGACGAAGGATGTATAATATTATTTTGTGCTTGTTGCGATTTTGTATGTTTTGTGCGTAAAACGCGGAAAACAAAGTCGGAGTTTTCGTTTTGATGCTCGGCTTTCTCCGGACGGGGCGGAAAATTTTTTTCTGAAAAAACCTATCTCCACTCATTTTAAGCCCGTAAAAACCATTCCGGAAAGGGAATGGAAATTCCGGCTCAGATCCGGAAAATCGCCCCGATTTTACGTCCGAGAAGAATTCCGGCCGCCGCAAGAGTCGCCGCCATGAAAAGCATGGTCCAGACGCCGAACGCGCACGCCGTGACCGGGCCGGAACCCAGAATCTGCGAGAGTTCGAAAATCGCCCTTGTGATCGGGAAGAAGACTGCCTTCTGCGCTAGAATCAGGGAGTCGGACACCTCCAGCATGGAGAAACTGAAGGCGAACAGTCCGCCCACGACCAGATTGGCCGTAATCAGCGGGAGCGTGATGCGCCGGAGTGTCAGGAACGGACCCGCCCCCAGGTTCCGGGCCGCGTTTTCCAGTTCGGCGGGGGTCTGCTCCAGTCCCGAGGAGACCGAGCGGACCACGTAGGGAAGACGCCGGATCGCATAGGCCGCCGCCAGGAGAAGCAGCGGATTTTCCACCGGATTGAAAAGTTCGCGCGCCCAGTTGTATTTGACGCTCATTCCAAGGAATCCGAACGCGATCACGATTCCGGGGACCGCCAGCGGCGCCATCGCCAGAAGGTCGAGCAGGGAAGAACCCCGGAAGCGCCACCGTACCGCGACCAGCGAGATCAGAAGTCCCGCAACCAAAGCAAAGAGCATCGCCAGCGATGAATATTTGAGGCTGTTGACAATGCTCGGAAGCACGATCTTATGGGACAGTGCGTTTTCAAAATGCATGAGTGTGAAGTTCTCCGGCAGGACCGTTCCATACCAGTTGCGCGAAAAGGCGGTCAGGATCAGCGCAAGATGTGGAAGAACCGCCAGAAACGTCACCAGAAGAAATGCTCCCGGCGCGACAAGAGCCATGAGTCCGCGCGCCCGGACGGCTCCGCTTGCTCCGCTTCCCTTGCCTGTCGTGGCAACGGTGTCCGAGGCCAGCGCCAGACGTGAAAGCAGATACATCCCGAGCGCCAGAAACAGCATCACGATCACCAGTGTGTAGGGCAGGGGATTGGTTTCCAGTTCCGTGATCCCGTTGAAAATCTGAACGGATGTCGTCCGGGTGTAGCCGAACATCAGAGGTGTGCCCAGTTCGGTAAAACTCCAGATCAATACAATGCTGCCTCCGGCGAGGATTCCCGGCTTTAGCAGCGGCAGGGTGACATGCCGCAGACGGTACCATTTGGAAGCGCCGAGGTTTCCCGCCGCTTCGTTCATTGCCGGATCGATGTTGCCCAGCGCGGTCACCAGATTCAGATACAGGATCGGATACAGATGCAGCGCCATGATGAGGCATACGGACCAGAAGCGGCCGTCGCCTCCCAGAAAGTCCACCCGAGGGAGCCCCAGATCGACAAAAATCGTATTGATCACTCCATAGTGTCCGAGAATCTGCTGGAACCCGAGGGCGCCCACGAACGGGGGCAGGATCATCGGGAGCATCATCGCCAGATTGCACAGGGATTTTCCGGTGAAGTCGTAACGGTCGAAAATCAGCGCCAGCGGCAGGGAGATAAGAAAGACCATTGCCGTCGTGACCGCCGAGATGCAGAAGGAGTTCCACAATCCGTGAAGATAGAGCTTGTTTTCGAAGACTTCCCGGATCAGACTCCAGTGGAGCCCCTCCTCGATCACGGTGAAGACCGGCAGGATCAGGAACAGCAGGAAGAATGTCAGAAGAAACAGAAAGCAGAGTATTTTTGCGAATTTCATCATGTGTCACTTTCCCTGTCTGGCGAGCTCGGCCGCCTTCCGGTAATTTTCACGGGCGGAGTCGCTCCAGCGGCGGCAGAGGGCAGCCACCTCGACCGCGTTGCGTTCCCGGGAGATGCGGAGTCCGGCTGCGGCTTCGGCCGCGTTGCGGTATTCGAATGGAAGACGGCAGAATTCACGGTAGGCCTCCGGAACTTTTTCCGGACCGCCCGCGCGGATGATTTCACGCCATGCGTCGCGGAGTTCGTCCTGAACGTCCAGCGCGATGCATCGGATCAGCACGCGGATCAGCGAGAAATAACGTCCGGTCCATTCAGGGTGGTAAACGAAGGACAGTCCCGCCTTGTAAGGGTTGTAGTCCGGGTCCGAGCGCAAATCCCGGTATTGCTCCTGATAGAGTTCCATCCGGACGGGAGAACGCCGGAGCGCGTATTTGAGAGGACCTCCGGGCGTATTGAGCTTGAAGTCCAGCAGTTTCTGGCCTTCGAACCCGATCGTAAAGTCGAGAAACGCATGGGCGGCCTTGAGATGGGGAGCCCCCCGCAGAAGCTGGATAGGGTCGGCGGAAACAGCGGTTCCTCCTTCCGGCGGAACGTATTGGATGACCGGTTTTCCGCCGGTCTGACAGGCGTTCCATTCCTGTTCGGTGAGCCCGTAGAAGTCGATCGCCATTCCGACCGCGGCCGCGCCGGAGGCGACGTCCCGCGTGACTTTTCCGGCACTGTCTGTAATGGAGCGTGTGTTTGCCATGATTCGTCTGATGAGGTTGAGCCCGTTTGCCCACCCTGTGTCAAGCTGTTCCGGAGCGGGTTTCTGAACGCCCGACGGAATTGCTTCGTGCATTTCCTGCTGAAGAATGACTTCATAACATTTATTGGCCGAACCCGATTTCGTGGGATCGGCGGCGACGACCGTGTTGAAGAATTCCGGTTTTCCGAGATCTCGCCAGCGTTTCGGCGGTTCGACGGAATAGTCTCCCTTGCTGATCCTGCCGTCGGGGATCGGCGGTCGCGGCAGAATGGAATATTTCATGAGTTCGCGGAGACGGTCCTTGTTGTAACAGATCCCGAAACTGGCAAGGCAGACGCCGTAATATTTGCCGTCCTTTTCGTAAATCTGGTCGCCTCCGAAGTTCCGGGGAATGGAAGTGGGATGGAAGAATTCGGGATGGCGTTTCTGGAGTTCGCCGTCGACCGCGTACCCGCATTTTGCCTGACGGGACTGGTCGTAGGTGCCGCCTCCCGCGAAGAGATCGATTCCGATTCCGACGTCCGATTCCAGAAATTTTTTCCGCGCACGCTTCGCCTCGTCATTGGCCTTCGGGTCCGAGAGAATCGACGGATTGGCGAAGGCCGAGGCAATATTGGCGTTCCAAGGAGGATTCGACGGGTCCGACTCCCATGCATGGCGGAATTCCGCTTCGAAACGGTCGGCGATGTAGCGGACGATGTCCGAAGTTCCGCCGGGAGAACGCCAGTCAATCACCACATTCCGGTTAAAGTGCTTCTTGTAGTATTCGCGGAATCCCCGTTCCAGCTCGAACTTCATCGGTTCCGAATGGGCGGTGATGATGACCACCGTGTCCGTATCGGTGAAGAATTCAGACAGCGAGTTGTCGTTTCTGCGGAGCAGGAATGGCAGAAGCAGCACCAGAAGCAGAAGAGAAACCGCCAGAATAATACGTGTTTTCATAAAATGTTGAGATTCATTCTTGAACTTGATTTCTCATTGGAACATCATCAGCAGAAGGAAACGTGCAAAACTCTGCAGAATACCCGCGACCACCGCCAGCAGAACCGCATGCGGCCAGATATTGTCCACCGAAGACCATTTATATAGAAGGAAAAGAGTCAGTCCGATGCTCAGAATCGCGGTCAGGAGTCCTCCGAGCGGCAGCAGATAGACCAGGGAGGAAAGAAGCGCGATGATGAACCCGGTTTTCCAGAGGAGGTGTTCTTTGGTGATCTTTGCGGCGAGCCAGAGCGCTGTACCGCCGACGACTGCTTGAACCAGCAGGGAAGTGATTGCAATAAGGATCAGATACATGAAAATTCTCCTTTCTGTCAGTCCCTGTCAATCTTCGAGCAGGGAAATGTCGTTTGGGGAAACGGTCAGAGTGCATCGCACACCCGGCATGAGCTCTTCGAACGCGCTGGCCGTGATGTCCAGCAGAGACCCGTCCGCCGCCTTGAAGCGGAGTTCCGAATGTTCGCCCAGAAAAGTTCCGCTTACAAACTCGGCGGAGATGCCGTTCCCGTCCGCGACAGCATCGCCGCGCAGAATCGAAAAGGCTTCCGGACGGATCAGCGCCGTGTATTCACCGTCCGCATTTTTGCCGGGACGTGCGCAAAGATTTCCGATGGAGGACTCCATGCTGAGAAGGTTGTCCGAAACCCCTTTGAGCCGGACCCGTATGAAATTGACGCCGCCAAGGAAGGCCGCTGCAAAACGGTTGACGGGGCGTCGGTAGAGTTCGACCGGAGAACCGATCTGCTGGATGATTCCCTTGTCGAGAAGCGCGATACGGTCGCCCATGCTGAGGGCCTCGCGGCGGTCATGGGTCACGTAAATGGCGGTCAGGGAGCGCTCATGGCAGATCCGGCTGATCTCCAGGCGCATTTCGTCGCGAAGTTTTGCGTCGAGGTTGGAAAGCGGTTCGTCGAGAAGCAGAACACGGGGCGATACCGCTACCGCGCGGGCCAGCGCCACCCGCTGCTGCTGTCCGCCGGAGAGCGACGGGACGCGGCGTTCGGCGAAATCGGACATCCGTACAAGGGAAAGGGCGTCCGCCACCTTTTCACGGATGACTTTTTCCGGCTGGCGCGTGGCCCGGAGTCCGAAGGCGACGTTCTCAAAAACGGAGAGGTGCGGCCAGAGGGCGTAGTTCTGAAAAACCATCGCCGCCTGCCGCTTTTCCGGCGGAAGTCCGGTGATGTCGATGTCGTCGAAGAGGATTTTTCCCTCATTGGGCTCCAGCAGTCCGGCGATGATCCGCAGCAGGGTGGATTTTCCGCAGCCGGAGGGCCCCAGCAGAAAAAAGAGTTCCCCCGCCGCGATATGCAAATGGATCGGAAGCAGGACCGGCGTTCCTTTCTTATAGGATTTTGAGATGCCGGAAATCGTTACGGAAGCAGCCATATTCCAGAACCTTTCTATTGATCATGGACGGAGAAAACTTCGGATGCCGGTAAAGATCATCTGTGCCGCCATGGCGGCCAGAATCAGGCCGGTTATTTTGCTGAGGATCATGAGGACGCTGCGCCCCAGTTTCTGTTCGACCCAGGCGGCGGCCAGCAGCAGCGAGGTGAGGAATACCAGCGCGGAGGCCACGGCTCCGAGGGAAATCAGCTGCGCATGAAAGCCCGAGGATTCGGCGCCGATCACCAGCATTGCGCCGATCGTTCCGGGTCCGACGGTCACCGGGATGGCCAACGGCACCACCGCGATGTTCGAGACGCGGGAAGATGACTCCATGGACAGATGCTTTTTGTCCGTGACGTTGCTGTTGACAAGTCCCACGGCGGACAGGAAGAGGAGGGAACCGCCCCCGATCCGGAACGCGTCCAGAGTGATGTCGAACGCTTCGAAGATGAAACGTCCGAAGAACAGCAGCACCGCGCACGCGGCAAATGCCGCCACTCCCACCTGAATCGCCAGTGAACGTTTCTGCCGGACTTCCCATCCCTGGGTCATCGAAAGAAACATGGAAAGCACGAAAAACGGTGTCAACAGAAACAGAAACTTCAGAAAATGATTGATAAAAAGACTCATCCCGCACACCTTGATACTTTCATACAAATCGGTAAAACTCTCTGACAGGCGTATAGTATACAGCCTTTTCTCCCGGAAGTAAAGGCCGGAATCGGTTTTTTCGGCAAAGCGACTCCCTCCGGCGGGAAGAAACCGGCCCGGAACTTGCAATCTCCGCCATGACGGTTTATAGTAGGCTTCGAACCGGTAATGAAAAGGAGGGGCGCATGAATTCCTACAAGGTAATCGACATGGAGAACTGGCCGAGACGGAAACTGTTCGAATATTACCGGAAATTCGACTCTCCCGCGTTCAACGTGTCGGTGTCTCTCGATGCCGGAAATTTGTACGTTCTATCCAAAAAACGGGGCGAATCCTTTTTTCTGACCGCGTTTTATGCGATTCTCCGCGCGGCCAACGAGGTGCCCCAGATGCGCCAGCGCGTGGTCGGCGGACAGGTTATCGAGTTCGACCGGATTGCCGGAATGACCCCGATCCTGACCACACAGGAATTGTTCCATCAGATCTGGTGCGAATACGAACCCGATTATGTCTCGTTCAAGACGACCTCCTCGCCCAAGGTGGAATCCGCAAAAAACGATGAACCGTCGCCGCTGGAAGGGCATGGAGAGGACTTCATCTGCGCCAGCTGTGTTCCGTGGCTCCACTTCACCTCCATTACGCAGGCGAATTACCATTTCGATCAGACCATCCCGATTCTCGCCTGGGGACGGATGGACGCGAACCGTCAGATTCCCATCAGCTGCAAATTCAACCACTGTCTGGTGGATGGTCTCCATGTCGGACGTTTCTTCCAGAAGATCGAAAAGAGTTTTTCCGATCCGGAATCCCTGTTCCGCGAGGTGGTTGTTTGAAGTATATCGAACCTTTGTTCCGACCTCCGGCCGAGGCGGAAAGCCTGATCTTTCAGGTCGCTTATGGATGTCCGCACAACCGATGCAAGTTCTGCGGCATGTACAAGACCGTGAAATACCGTCTCCGTCCGGAAAATGAAGTTCTGGATGAAATCGTCTCGGCTGGAAAGCGGTATCCGGAAACTTCCCGTGTCTTTCTGGCGGATGGCGATGTGATGGCTTTGCCGTTCGATCGCCTGAAAGCGTATCTGGACGCCCTCAAAGCGGCATTTCCGAGACTGGCGCGGGTCAACGTCTATGCCAACGGAAGCTCGATCCTCGGCAAGACCCCCGGACAACTTCTCGAGTTGCGGGAACGGAAACTTAACACGCTGTATGTCGGACTGGAAAGCGGAAGCCGCAATGTGCTGGAGCTTTTCGGGAAAACCGAATCTCCGGAAGGCATGACCGAAGCCGTGGTTTCCGCGCAGAACCTGGGGTTCAAGTGTTCCGTGATGATCCTGGTCGGACTCGGCGGAAGGGAACTCAGGGAAGAACATATCCGCGAAACCGCGGCCATCCTCAACCGGATGCGGCCGAAACTGCTGTCGGCTCTCCGTTTCGTTCAGATTCCGGGATTGCCCCTGCCGGACGGCTATTCGCCTGTGACCGAATATGAAGCCGTCGAAGAACTGAAAGGAATCCTCGAAGGCCTGGAGCTCGATCACACTGTTTTCCGCGCCAACCACACTTCCAACCCGATTCCGCTGTCCGGCCGCTTTCCGAACGACAAGACCGTGCTGGTCCGTCTGCTGGCCTCCCAATTGGCTTCCGGCACGCTCGATACACGCGGTCCCGGAACCTTGCCTCTTTTTCTCTAGGCGAATGGGTCACTTTGTAAGAATTCCATATTTTTCCTGCTTTTCCCCTCTTGCATTTCAGAAACGCGTCAACTAGATTAATCGAATTCGGGTTTTCATTTATGCGGCAGCGAATCCATGCAAGGAGTTTTTATGGCGAAGTTCAAGTATGCTCTGTTCTACGATTTTCACACGCTCACGACCATCCCTGATGTGGGAGAACGGTTTGATGTGGAGAGATTTACCGACAATGTCAAGGCCTGCGGAGTCGACTTCCTCACATGGCATGCGCGCTGCAACCAGGGCAATGCCTACTACAATACAAAAATTGGAAAACGGCATCCTTCCCTGAAATACGACATGTTCGGCGAACTTGCGAAATCGTGCCGCAGAAAAGGAATCCGCTTGAGTGCCTATATAAATGGGTCACTCAGCGACGAGGAAGCGCTGCACCATCGTGAATGGATGATGATTTTTACGGACGGACGCACGCTCCGCGAACCGCGTCTGACCCCCTATGTGCGCACCCTGTGCTACAATTCCCCCTACCGTGAACACTTGCGGGATATGGCCATTGAGGTGATCAAAAAATATCCGGTCGACGGCCTTTTCTTCGACTGTCTCCAGAAGTTTCCGTGCGTTTGCGAACATTGCGCTCCGGAAATGAAGAAAATGGGGTTTGATCCGGCAAAGGAGGAGGACGCGCTTGAGTTCTCCCATTTCTCGGTCAACCGCCTCTGCCGTTTCCTGCATGACGCCCTGAAAGAAGTCAAGCCGGACCTCCTCCTGTTTTTCAACAATCCTTCCTTCGAGGAAATGGGCGACATGCACAGCCATCTGGAGTGCGAATGCCTGCCCACCGCCGGCTGGGGCTACGAGTATCTGCCGGTCATGGCGCACTATATGCGCACGGTCGCCGGACCTGACCGCAGCGTGCTGAACATGACCGGACGTTTCTATGACTGGGGCGACTTCGGCGGTCTCCGCAAGGAAGCCGGCATCGAATACGATCTCTTCTATGGCCTTGCCAACGGAATGCGTCCGGACGTGGGCGGACATTTCCATCCGCGCGGCGACATGGACCAGCCGGTGTTCGACCTGATCCGTTCCCTCTATTCCAACCTCCAGCAGTATGATTTCTGGTGCGATGATGCGGTGAACCGTCCGGAAATTGCGGTTGTGTTCCCGAAATCCATCACGGCGCTCCGCACCGACCATTCGCTTCAGGCGGCCACCCGCATGCTGACGGAACTCAAGCTCCAGTTCGACATCGTTACCGAATATACTTCATGGGATTCCTACCGTCTTCTCATTCTGCCCGATAATGTGCGTATTTCAAAAGAGACGGCCGCCCGTCTGGAAAAATATCTTGCCAAAGGCGGCGCCGTGATTGCCAGCGCCTATTCCGGACTCGATCCGGAGGACAAACAGTTTGTTCTGAAAGGCTGGCCCGTCGAATACAAAGGTCCGACCGGGCACGATCCGCTTTATTTCCAGCCGGAGGGACCGGCCGCCGCGGGACTGCCCGACATGCCGCTCTCTATTTATGCCGGGGGAACCGAGGTAAAAGCGGCCCGCGGAGCCAAGGTCGAAATGTATTGCGTCAAGCCATATGTGAACTGGGCGTGGGACGGCCTGCGTTCAAACTACTACACGCCGCCGCAGGAAAAGACGGACGAACCATTCTTGGCCGTCAAGGGAAAGGTCGCATATGTCTGCGGCGAGATATTCGCCAGTTACTACAAACTGGCCCCTTACCAGATGCGTGTGCTGCTCGGAAATCTGATTGGACGTTTTCTGCCCGATCCGAAGTTCAAATCCTCCACGCTTCCCAGTTTCACGCGGGCCTTCGTTCAGGAGAACAAAAACATGGAACTGGTTCATGTGCTGGCGTATGCGCCGGAACGTCGGGGGGCAACCGTCGCGCTTGAGGACCGCTCGACTCTCGTGAACACGGAACTTTCACTCCGCACGGACGGAAAGAAAGTGAAGAAGGTCTACCTTGCGCCGTTGCGCGGGAAACTTCCCTTCACGGTGAAGGACGGCTATTGCACGGTGAATGTTCCCATGATTCAGGGATATTCGCTGGTCGTGTTCGAATACTGATCGGCCGATCGTGGGCGGGGTTTCCGTCCCGGCATAAAAGACAGGCTTTTCTGGAGCTCGGTCCGGGGAAGTCTGTTTTTTATGGTGCGGAATCGTGTTTTCAGGAAATGGCTTCTTCCAGAAACTGCACAGCTTCCAATTCCATCCTGGCGGTTTCCCCGATGTATTCTGCGATTTTCCGACGGTTTTCCGGAATGGTGAATTTTTCCTCCAGAGTCTCTTCTGGTTCGCCGAATTTTCCGAGAACACCCCATATTTTCCAGCACTGATCGTGAATCTTCTGGAAAGTTGCGGCGGCCCGGGAAGCGGGAGAATGCTTCGGGGCTCCGCTCAAATAATAACCGGTGAAACATCGAGCTTCAGCAAGATTGCCGACCAGCAGATGGTGTAATTTATGCCGCTTGCGTATTTCATCGGTCGGCAGATGGTCCGCGAGAACATATTCCTGCCATGCCCGGTAAGCTGATTGCCCGGCAAGGTAATTGTTTGCCCGGTTCTTCTTCATGATCTCAAGACCATGAATGATGCTTTCACGACGGAAATGTTCTGTTTCCAGATTTACCCGTTCGGGTTGACCGGAAACGAAGGCGAATTTTCGAACCTTGGACCAATCGGACAGGAAAACCATGCCGTTTTCTTGTTTTTCACATGGAAACTGATTCTGGAAAGCGTCATATCCAAACAGTCCGTTGCCGTTGTCTGTATAACCGCAGACCATGCCGCTTTCCGGCGGCATTACAAGGCCGAAGGCAATCACCGGAATTTCCGAATCGATGGAGGCAACGATCTCTTCACGGATTTTTTCCCGATTTTCCAGAGAGTTTTCGAGAATATTCACCTTGCAGCCAATTCCATGAAAACCCCTCTCAATGGTCTGGTCGTGTGAATCATGGATTAAAGTCAAGTCAAGGCAGGAAAAACAAATGTCTTCCGACCACAGGATGGCAAAGCCCATTCCGGTATAAGCCAGAAGATCGAAATAAAGCCGCCGCTGCGTCCAGCCATCGCTGGTGAGGTTCTTTTTGACATCGAGGCCGAGTCGGCCGGCCAGCGAAGTGAGGCAGGACGGAAAAATGATGTCTTCCGGGGAGTTTCTGTCATTTTCATAAAAATGAATTCGTTCAACACCGTCCAGAATTTTGGAACGCATATTTCCCTCCTCGTTGAATCCATCTTTTTCTCTGGAATCCGAAATTGAGATTTCAGAATTTTGGGAAAAACACGAAGAAACAATTCACTTGTAAATCAGGATCTGTTCGCCTTCGCGGCAGAAGTTGAACTTTTCCCGGGCCACTTTTTCCGCGGCGAACGACTTGTGTTCCAGATCGTGGACGTCGCGGATCAGTTCCTGGCATTCTTCCTGTGCTTCCTTCAGTTCCTGTTCAAGGTTGTAGACGGTCTTCTGCATGGCAGTGTATTTGCGGTAGACCGGCATGACCAGAATCACCGAAAAGGCAAAAATCACCGCCAGCAGGGCATAGAGGGAGAGAGAAAGCATTTTTTGAACTTTGCTGTCCATGGGAAAACACCTCCAGAAGACGGTCCGCCGGGGTAGGAACACGGAAGGCGGACCGTCCGACGGTTGCGCCTTACATCTGAAGCGTCATCAGAAATTCGGCATTGGTTTTCATTTTCTTGAGTTTTCCGATGATGAGTTCCATGGCTTCCGCCGGAGGAACGCCGTTCATGGCCTTGCGGAGCGTCCAGACACGCTGGAGTTCGTCCGGATGGAGCAGCAGTTCTTCCTTGCGGGTGCCGCTGCGCTCGATATTGATGGCCGGGTAAATGCGGCGGTCGACGAGGTAGCGGTCGAGGTGGAGTTCCATGTTGCCGGTGCCCTTGAACTCTTCGAAGATGACCTCGTCCATGCGGCTTCCTGTGTCGATCAGGGCCGTGGCGATGATGGTGAGGCTTCCCTTGCCGTCGATGTTTCTTGCCGCGCCGAAGAAACGCTTGGGCTTGTGGAGCGCATTGGCGTCAACACCGCCCGAGAGGATTTTTCCGCTGTGGGGCTGAAGGGTGTTGTAGGCGCGGGCCAGACGGGTGATGGAGTCGAGGAGAATGACCACATCCTTGCCGTATTCGACCAGGCGCTTGGCTTTTTCGATGACCATTTCGGCGACCTGGACATGACGTTCCGGCGGTTCGTCGAAGGTGGAGCTGACCACTTCGGCCTTGACCGAGCGCTGCATGTCGGTGACTTCCTCGGGACGTTCATCGATCAGCAGGATGATGAGTTCCACTTCTGGATTGTTCTTGCAGATGGCGTTGGCCATTTTCTGCATGAGGACCGTCTTGCCGGTTCGGGGCGGAGCCACGATCAAGCCGCGCTGTCCCATGCCGATGGGGGAGACAAGATCGACCACACGCATGGAAATCTCGTTCGGCTCATTCTCGAGAATGAGGCGTGTAGTGGGGAAATACGGGGTCAGGTCGCCGAACGGAATGATATTCTTCTTGCGCTCGGGGGAGTCGTGGTTGATGCTCTCCACTTTGAGCATGGCGAAGAAGCGCTCTTTTTCGCGCGGCGGGCGGATCTGGCCTGCGATGAAGTCGCCGGTCTTGACCGAGAAACGGCGGATCTGGGACGGGCTCAGATAGATGTCCTCGGAAGAGGGCAGGTAGCTGTAGGCGGGAGAGCGGAGGAAGCCGAAGCCGTCGGGCAGGACTTCCAGAATGCCGCTGCCGTACATGATGCCGTTTCGTTCAGAGTTTGCGCGAAGGATTTCGAAGACGAGCTTCGATTTTTCGAGTGCGCCGACGCCCTCGATTCCCATTTCCCGCGCCATGATGCTGAGTTTCTCCATGGACATTTCCTGGAGCTCGGTAATGTTGACGCTGGGCTGATTGGGTTTCTGCTCGAGAGCCTGATTGACCTGTTCCGGAGAGAGGTCGTCCTGAGGAAGTCCAGCGGGAAGCTTGGACGGACTGGGCGCCTGCTGGACATTGTCCTGCGGATAGTCGTTCCGTTCACTGTAGCCGGGACGGGGGGAGTCGCTGTTCAGCGAGTTGTAGTTCGGACGGTTGCTGCCGGTGTTGTTGTGATAATAACGGCGCTGGCTGTCCTGATAGTCGTCGTCGTAGGAGCCGCGGCTGTTATTGTTGTTCGGCTGTCCGGGCTGGAAGCGGCGGCGCTGATTGTTGTTATTGTTGTAGTTGTTTCCGCTGTTGTTATTGCGGCGGTTGTTATTGTTGAAATCCTGGCGCTGACTGTTGCCGGACTGCTGGTTTCTCCGCTGCTGATTCTGGTTGTTATTGTTGTTGTTCTGCGGCCGCGGCTGTTGCGGCTGTTGCGGCTGTTGCGGCTGTTGCGGCTGTTGCGGGCGACGGTTTTCATAGGAGGAGGAATCCTGCTGCGGCGGGCGACGGTTTTCATAGGAGGAGGAATCCTGCTCCTGCTGGAAAGAGTCGTATTCATCGGGATTCGGTGCGGGCGGAGCGGGTTCCACATACGTGGCGCGGATGGGCTCCGGAGCAGGCACGTATCCATCGTCGTCATCTTCCGGCGGTCCGAAGGAGACGGCGGTGACCGGCTGTGAGGCGGTGGGAACCACCAGAAGATCGGGCTGTGCGCTCTCGAAGAAATCCTGTTCCTGTTTGTGCGCGGGTTTCGCCTTCGGGGCGGACGGCGGAGTCGTTTCGTTCGTCTCTTTCATCGCAGGAGGCGTTGCGGCTTTCGGCGCAGATGCTTCAGGCATTTCCTGAGGAGCGGCGGGCGGCGGTACGGTGGCGGGAATATCTATGGCTTTCGGAGCGGTTTCCTGTGACGGTGTGTAATTCTGGTGAGGATTCATTTCTCCGTCTGTATTTTTGCTCTCGGCATTTTCTGTATTCTGATGACGGGGAGGTCTGCCGCGTCTTTTCGGGGCAGGGGGCGTGTTGTTGTTCTGATCCATTGGGGTACTCCTGGATTTTTTGAATTATCGAAAGTTGTTTTTGATTGTTTTTGCAAGAATGGCGCATTGTTCGCGAAGAGATTCCAGCGATCCGTTGTTGACCAGACCGAAGTCGGCGAGTTCCAGCTTTTTGTCCGCCGGGAACTGGGAACGGATTCTTTTTTCCGCATGTTCCTGTGTCCAGCCTCTGGCAAGGAGACGTTCCATCTGAATTTCCGGGGAGGACCATATGGCGACGGTCGCGTCCATTTTCGGAGACCAGTGCGCTTCAAAAAGCAGAGACGCCTCGATCATGATGAAATCCTTGTTTCGAATCTGGGCTGCCGCCATTTCCAGACGGAGCAGTATCTCCGGATGGAGGACGGAATTGAGCCAATGCCTTTCTTTTTCATCGTTAAATATTTTTTGTGCGATTCTGGAACGGTCCGGAGTTCCGTCTTCCGAAATGACTTCTGCACCCCACCGGGCCGTCAGCATTTTTACGAAGGGGGTGCAGGACTCTTCATAAATTTCATGACAAATCCGGTCCGCGTCGAGGCAGTGCCAAGCGCTGAGACTGCTGAAATAATCCAATACGGCGGATTTGCCGCATCCGGGGCCTCCGGTAAGTCCAATCCGTTTCAAATGTTCTCTCCTGAATCAATTCCGGCAAAGGGAAAACCCGCGACAGCAAGCCGGATGGTATACAATAAAAATGCAAGCAGTTATTCCATGACAAGAAGTTGGGGAGAAAACCGCTGATCCGTAAAAACGGTGCATAATAACGGGAAAAATTAACCGATCAATGCTATACTTTATCATAAACCGCGCTATATTCAAGTGGAAAAATTATTTTTTGTTAAAAAGGAGTGAAAAAATCAATGAAACAGGTTCGCACACAGGAAATCGCTTCCGGAAAATGGCTGGCGCTCAATCAAATTGAATATGTCGACAACCGCGGCGTCAAACGGACATGGGAATCGGTCTCCCGGAAACATTCTTCCGGCGCCGTTGCGATTATCTGCACCCTCAAGCCGTCCGGCAGATTGATTCTGGTCCGTCAGTACCGGCCCCCGGCGGATGGCATGGTCATCGAATTCCCAGCAGGACTGGTCAATCAAGGCGAAAATCCTGCGGAAACCGCTGTAAGGGAACTGCGGGAAGAAACCGGATACCGGGGCCGCCTGCTCCGTCTCATTCCGGATGCCTTCAGCTCTCCCGGCCTGAGCTCGGAAATCGTTCGGCTGGCGGTGATGGAGGCCGACGAGAAGGAACAGAAGGACCTGACCACGAGTTTCGACGATGCCGAAGATATTGAAACGATTCTGGTCGAGTCGGATGATCTGGAGCATTTTCTGCAGAATGCCGCCGCACATGGCAACCTGATCGACGGTCGTGTTTCCGCGTATTCCGTTGGATTGAGCGCTGCCCGTCAGATTCCCTCCTGACAGGGGCATGAACGGCCTCATCCAGCAATAAATTAAATCGGGAGAAAAATTCCTGGAAGGATTTTTCCCCCGATATTTTGCATATTTTCCGGGCGGAAGCGGTTTTTACATCAGCGGACGCATGTTATTTTGTCTTGGCTTCCGGTTTGATTTCCTCTTTGACGATGGTTGCGGGGACTGCCGTGGTTTTCTGCGTATCCGCCGGAGGAGCGGCTTCTTGAGTTTTCTGCTGGGGAGTCGCCAGCGGCTTGGAATGAACCGGCGGGGTCGGTTTTACCGGAGGCGTGACAGGCGGAGCCGGTGGCACGGGCAGGGGCGGCGCAGATTTTCTCTGTAGCGGCAGCGGCATTTTCGGCTGGGGCTTTTCCGCAATTTTCACAGTCATTTCGGTAATGATTTTGCGTGCTTCGGGAGCCAGCGCAGCTTTTTTGAGCCAGGTGTCGAACAGTTCGACTTCCCACGAAGTGGCATCGGTCTGCTTGCTTTTGTAGGCGGGCAGAAGCTCATGAAAAAGTTTTATCTGTGCATCGGCGTTTTTCCCGGAGGCCAGCAGCGCGGACGCCTCAAGATAAGAGGCAATACAGCGGATGAAAACATCCTTGGATTGTTTGAAGCCGTCGTTCTCGAGGAGCTTGACCGCATCGGCGTAGCGGTTCTGAACAATATAGAGTTCCGCAAGGTTCAGCGCCGTGATCGGCTGAAAACCGGCCTGAAGGATTTTTTCATATGCGGCGCCCGCTTCATCGAGTTTGCCGAGATAGGAGGTCGCCAGAGCGATTCCTTCCAGAATTTCGGGCTCGTTAGCAAGTTTCGGATCGGCGGCAAGTTTCCGGAGGTCTTCCAGCGCCTGGGCGTATTCCTTCCTGAGGAGAAGGATGGAGGCGCGGATGTTCCGAGTGTCGATGTCATTCGGGGTTTCTTGAAGGATTTTGGACGTGAGTGCAATCAGGTCCTGATACCGGTGGGCCAGGAAAAGAATTTCCACCATGCTCTGCTGGTATTGTCTGTTTTTTCCGGAGATGGCGTAGGCCACCTTGATATCGTCGACCGCTTCGTCCGGACGTCCGGAACGCGCCTTGATGAGTGCCAGTTCGCGGTAGGGATAAGGAACGGCCGGATTCCGTTTCAGAGATTCGTTGAACATTTCCTCCGCGGTCGCCGAATTGCCCCGGCGAAGCTCGACCAGCCCCATGAAGTAGGGAATCAGGGAGCTGGTCGGATCGAGAGTCTGTTCCCGTTTGAGTTCAATAAGGGCGGCATCGAAATTGCCGTTCTTGAAATAGGACTCGAAAGCGCGGTGAATGATCTTCATGATTTCCACGCGGATCTGAGGCATCCGTGCGGAAACGGCAAAGGCTTTCTTCAGGGCGTCGAAGCCTTTCTCATTCTCGAACTGAGCGTAGTAGATGGCGCCCAGCGTGCAGAGATGGGCGGGGTTTTTCTGATAATCGGGGATGCTCATGATCTGCTG
>Ga0209373_10000576_pt1 | contig 56848 bp, 49 predicted proteins | sample Higcelweek5metaG_FD_187173 | JGI IMG/M metagenome (GOLD analysis project Ga0209373, IMG submission 187173) | Freshwater pond sediment microbial communities from the University of Edinburgh, under environmental carbon perturbations - High... | ecosystem: Environmental > Aquatic > Freshwater >... | reverse complement strand
CAGCCCACGGAACTGGGGGTACGCGCCGTCGATCCCTATCGGCTGGAAGTCCGGCTGGAACATCCCAAGCCGGACCTGACCATCTATACCGCTTATTGGGTGCTGTCGCCCCTGCACCGGGCATCGCTGGAAAAGCATGGCGACAGTTTTCCGCAGGCCGGCAAGCTGGTCGGCAATGGTGCCTTCATGCTGGATGCCTCTATCCCGCAAAGCCATTATGCGCTGAAGCGCAACCCGCACTATCACGGTGCCGCCAGTGTGGCCGCCGAGAGGGTGAATTACCATGTCACCGAGGATCTGCAGACGGAGATGAAGCGGTTCCGCGCCGGCGAACTGGTGGCCACCAAGGAGGTGCCGCCGACGCAGCTTGACTGGGCGCGGGCCAATCTGGCCGACAGCCTGCATCTGGCGCCGCGCGCCTCCACCTTCTTCCTGATCCCCAATCTGAACCGGGCCCCCTGGAAGGATAATCCCAAGCTGGTGCAAGCCTTGTCGGTCGCCATCGACCGCCGCACCATTGTGGAGAAGATCACGCGCGGTGGGGAGTTGACAGCCTTCAGCATGACACCGCCGGGTCTGGCTGGTTACGAACCACCGGCCCCCGACTGGGCTGCCCTACCCGATGCGGACCGGATCGCAATGGCGCGCCGGTTGTTTGATGAGGCCGGTTACGGCCCCACGGGCAAGCCGCTGCCACCCGTTGAACTGCTGTACAATACCAATGAGTTGAACCGTCAGGTGGCGGTAGCTGTCGCCGCCATGTGGCAGCAGGTGCTGGGGGTGAAGACCAACCTGTCCAACCAGGAATTCAAGGTGGTGGTCAGCCGGATGAAGGAGCACTCCTATCCGGACTTTGTGCGCATCACCTGGGCGGTGGGGCTGGTGACGGAATATCTGAACCTGTTGCGGGCACGAGCGGAGACGTTGGGCCCCGGATATCGCAATCCCACCTTCGATCAGGCAATGGACCTCGTGGATGCCAGCGTGGACATGAACGGTTTCCACCAGTCCCTCGCCAAAGCGGAAAATATCGCCGTGGCGGACATGCCGATGATCCCGGTCATGCGCCAATCCAGCCGCCGGCTGGTCAGCCCGAAACTGAAGGGCTGGACCGACAACCCGTTGGACCTGCATCCGGCGAAGTTTCTATCCCTATGAGGAAAACAGAGTGGCGACGAATTGAAATAAATGCCGCATGATGTGCTGCAAATAATACCAAACCGCCGGATGGCAGCGCCCGGCGCATGAGGGAACGCGAAATCTCCCTTGATCGGTCACGATCAAGGGAGATTGGTATAACATGAACTGGTGGGGTAATCACCCCACTGGGATTGTGCAGGTCATATCCCTTGCAGAAGCGGAGGGGAAATGAAACGGGCATTGGTGTTGGCCCCGCTTTGCCTGCTGGCCCTGTTCAGCTTTTTCCTGCCGACATCGGCGGAGGCCGTACGATTCGGGCTTCGCGAAGCCGCACCCATGGTACAAATGCGACCCGACGGCACGTTGGGCGGGTTGGAATATGACATCATCCAGGCGACCCTGCGGGCGGTCGGAATGACATTGGTACCTTATGTCGGTTCCAACACCCGGCTGGCCGTAGCAGCCGATGGCAAGGCGGTGGATGGTTTTGCCCCGGTGATCGGGACACCGCCGGAGGGGATCACCCTGACCGACAGCTATATCACCTATCAGAATGTGGCGATGACCCTGACGCGACGGCACATAAAGCTGGAGCGGATAGAGGATCTGAGCCGCTACCGCGTGCTGGCATTCCAACGGGCGACCCAGATACTGGGGCCTGCATTCGCATCGACCGTATCCATCGCCCCGCTCTACCGCGAAGAACCCAAACAGGTGTTGCAAGCCGCCGGTCTGCTGCACGACCGCTATGATGTGGTGATCGCCGACGCACGCATCCTGCAGCATTACATCGCCGCCGCCCTGGCTGCATCCGGAAAGCACCCATCAGCCGGCCCACCGGTGGTGACGGAACACAAGTTGTTCGTGCCCACCTTCTACAGCGCTGGCTTCCGTGACGCGGCGCTTGCAGCACGCTTCAATGAAGGGCTGCGGCAGATCCGGGCGGACGGAACCTATGATGCGATCATGGCCCGCTACCGGCCAGCATATTGACGTGGATCCAGGCGAACCGCACGGACACGGTTGACGATAGACCACCCCCTGGAAAGCTCACCCACCGGCGCCAATGTCCAATCCCAGTCCCGCCCCAACGGTAACGCCACGCCGAACAGCGGGTCTTCCTGTTCCACCAGTTTGCCACCCTCATCCAGCACACGGCGTTCAACATCGCCGATCAACAGGGCCGGACAGGCAAAGCGGGCAAGATAGGTGAGGTGGGCCGCCACAATGGCATGGCCCAATGCCGCCCCATCCGCCTGGGGACAGCGCTTCGCCATCCAGCGCAGCGGTACAAGCGGCAGTTGCGAGACCAGATTGGCCGAAACAACAAGACCGATGCGCGGATCATCCAGAAAGTCGGTCAGGACAGGCACAACGGGGCATTCCGCAGCGGTGGCGGACAGCAGTGCCGCGATTCCTGTCAGGTCCAGCACGATCAGTTCGACGGAAGGATGCCGGGCAGCCAGACGCAGGGCCGGCGGCGGGTGCGCCACATCCACCAGCAGAACACGTGAAAATCGCGCCAGCAGTTCCATCATTGGCAGATCAAAACAAGGGCCGGCCCCCAGGATCAGCGCGCTGTCGCAGCCGGGCGGCGCGTCCCGCATCGCATCCATAATGGCCTGCCTGCTGTTATGCTGGTGCGGGGCCCAGGCGGCGGCGCAACGATCGGCACGGTAAAGACAGGCGACAGCAGCATAACGATAGCCCAGCGCCACCAGCGCCGGCGGGCAGCGGGTTCTGAGACTGGTCAACCATTCGCGCAACATCGGGCACCGGGACATGGAAAGGCCCGCCAGATGATATCCGGCGGGCCCCAGAAACGACAGAAGGTTGCTGAAAATTATGGCTTGGCCTGGGCCTGCACCGTGTTGATGCGCTGGCGCAGCGCGTCCAGCAGCGCTTCGAATTTGCCGCCATTATTCTCGATCAGGGAAGCGAATTCCGACCGCTGGGTCTGGCTCATGGAGACATTCTCCACCACCACGTCAACGATCTTGAAACCCTCGCCATCCTTGGCACGCACACGCCAAGCCACATTCACCGGCGGGCCGCTGGGGCGCAGCACCTGGCTGGTTACCACGGAATCACGCTGGCCGGCAGGCTGGGCCCCGGCAACCTTGAAGCTCTCACCCGCATACTGGCTGAAACGTTCAGCATAGACCTCGACGATCATGCGTTCGAACAGGTCCATATATTCCTTGCGCTGGGGTTCAGTTGCCGTGTTCCAGTAACGGCCCAGCACGAAGCGACCGATGGTGACAATATCGAAATTGTCGTTCAGCAGCTTGCGGAAGATTTCCTTGGTCTGTTCCTTGGAGACTTTGGAGTCCGCCAGGGTGGCAATGGCCTTGTCACCCAGCGACTGCACAAAGGTGACCGCAGCCTGCGGCCCCTGTTCAGCCTGGGCCTGGGCAGGCAGCGCCGCGACCACGGGCATGATCGCGCCACCGAAGCCGGCCATCAGCATGAAAGCGGCACCAGAGAGCAGGGAGCGGCGATTATTATTCATGGTCATCACAGTTCAAGGTCCTTGTTTCTGGCGTCAGCATCGTTCTTTGCGGCGCGGCAAACAGTGATGGACGTCACGGTGATGGGTGATAGTCAGGTTCCTATCGTTTGACATCCCCATAGTCTGGTATGGCAGGCAATTGGGACGGATCTGGGGCGCCACCGCGCCGCCAACGATTTAACGCGCGCATCGCGGCGTAGTGGTCGCGACTATAGACGTTTGAAATCATCCAAAGGTTCCACCTGATCCGCCCACCTGCTGATTGCCGGCACTGTTGGGAAATCCATCTGTGTCCGCCATGTGCGGATCAACCTCTTTCATCCCATGGGGAGCATAAGGGTGATTTACATCGCATAAAGATATGTTTATATCTTGATGGAATATTGAATGAGATCGGATGCCATGGATTTCCTGTTGAATGCGCTTAAGGCTGCGGCGGAGCCGACACGGTTGCGGCTGCTGGCATTATGCGCCCATGGTGAGTTGTCCGTGACGGAGCTTACCCAGATTTTGGGGCAGAGCCAGCCGCGCGTATCGCGCCATCTGAAATTGCTGTGCGAGGCGGGGCTGCTGGAACGGTTCCGCGAAGGCATCTGGGCCTATTACCGGCTGGCGGAGCGGGGCGGGGTGGCGGAACTGGCCCGGACGCTGGTGGATGCCATCCCCGCCGATGATGCCGGGCTGGCGCTGGACCTGGAACGGCTGGAACTGATCAAGGAAAGCCGCCGCGCTGCCGCCCGGCAATATTTCAGCGAAAACGCCGCCCGCTGGCACCAGATCCGCAGCCTGCATGTGCCGGAGCGGGAGGTGGAGGAAGCCTTGCTGTCCCTGCTGCCGGCACAAGGTATCGGCGACCTGCTGGATGTCGGCACCGGTACAGGGCGCATGCTGGAACTGTTCGGCCCGCGCGTTACCCATGGTCTGGGCATCGACAGTTCGCGGGAGATGCTGGCCGTTGCGCGCGTCAACCTGGAAAAGGCTGGCCTGCGCCATTGTCAGGTGCGGCTGGGCGACATGTACCAATTGGCCCTGCCGGGGCAGAGCCAGGATGCCGTAATCTTCCATCAGGTGCTGCATTTCGCCGAATCCCCGGTCGACGCACTGACGGAAGCGGGGCGCCTGCTCCGCCCCGGCGGTATCATGCTGGTGGTGGATTTCGACCGGCATGAGCAGGAATCCCTGCGCACCGAGCATGCCCACCGCCGTCTGGGCTTCACCGATACCGAAATGCGCGTCTGGTTGACGCGCGCGGGCCTGGAACCGGCCCCCGTCACCCAGTTGCCGGGCGATCCGCTGACCGTCTGCATCTGGCGTGCTGTTCGCCTGATTGACGCCCCTTCCCTTTCCAACCGCCAAGCCGCCCAGTCTGGAGCCGCGCCATGAGCCTGCCTGTCGCCGACCCTTCGGCCCCCCTGATCACAGCCCCCGGCGACCTGACGGTCAGTTTTGAATTCTTCCCGCCCAAGACGGAGAAGATGCATGAAAACCTGTGGGCGGCCATCCACCGGCTGGCACCGCTGAAGCCGGCTTTCATGTCCGTCACCTATGGAGCCGGTGGTTCCACCCGCGAACGCACCCATGCGACAGTTACGGCCATCCAGGACCAGACAGGAATCCCCGCCGCCGCCCACCTGACCTGTGTGGCCGCAACGAAAGAGGAAATCGACGAGATCGCGCGGGCCTATTGGAATGCCGGCATCCGCCATATCGTCGCCCTGCGCGGTGATCCGCCGCCCCGCGCCGATGGCACCGGCGGTCTGGGTGGGCGCGGATATGAACCGCATCCCGGCGGCTATGCCTATGCCGCCGATCTGGTTGCCGGGTTGAAGCGGATTGCTGATTTCGACGTTTCCGTCGCCTGCTTCCCGGAAACCCACCCGGAGGCGCCCAGCGCCCAGGTGGACTTGGATAATCTGAAACGCAAGGTGGATGCCGGTGCCAGCCGCGCCATCAGCCAGTTCTTCTTCGATGCCGATGCCTTCCTGCGGTTCCGCGACAAGGCGGCATCCGCCGGCATCGATGTACCAATGGTGCCAGGCATCCTGCCGATCCTGAATTTCAAAAAGGCCGTTGAGATGGGGGAGAAGTGTAATACCGCCATCCCCGCCTGGATGCGCGATCTGTTCGACGGATTGGACGAGGCGCCGGAAATCCGCCACCTCGTCGCCGCCACCGTGGCGATCGAACAGTGCCGTCACCTGGAACGCCATGGCGTAAAGCAGTTCCACTTCTACACCATGAACCGCGCCGACCTGACGGTCGCCATCTGCCATATGCTGGGCGTGCGGGCCAAGGGCTGAGGCTGTTTGGCTCCCGGTAGTTGATCAAGACCGGGAGCCACGAACGCGACGCTGGGAATTGAAGTGCTGCGATCAGTCAGGCCGGACCTGTGACGGGTTGGAGCGATCCTTCAGGGGCTGGCTTTCCTGGGCAGCGCGGCGTGCCTGTTCGGCCTCCCGCCCGGCGCGCTCATCGCGCTCGCGTGCTTCCTGCTGGGTCTGGCGGCGGCTGTCATCCTCCGCGCGACGGCGGGCTTCATCGGCCTGACGCCGGGACTGCTCCTCCCGGTCGCGGGCTTCCTGCTGGGCCTGGCGGCGGCTGCCATCCTCCGCGCGACGGCGGGCTTCATCGGCCTGACGCCGGGACTGCTCCTCCCGGTCGCGGGCCAGTTCCTCCGCCTGCCGACGCTTATCCTCTTGCGCCTGACGGCGGGTCTCTTCCATCCGACGGTTGAAATCCTCCGTTTGATGCCGGGTGCGTTCCTCCCGCTCCAGAACCTCCCGCTGCCGCTGTCGGTTCTTATCCTCCTCCGCCCGACGGCGGGCCGCATCGGACGCCTGTTCCTCTGCTGCACGACGACGGCTTTCCGCTTCCTCGACCCGACGTGCCGCTTCCCGCGCATCATCATTGTTGGATGATGCGTGTGAGGAACCCGAACGGTAGGAATTGCCCAGGTTGCGCGCGGCTCGCTCAGCCGCGACCCTTTCCTCCGCCCGGCGCTGTGCTTCCAGTTGGTCCCGCTGGCGCTGCAGCTCCCGTTCACGATCGGCCTGACCATTGCGGGGCCGTTCCGGTACCCGGTGATCATCCCGGTAGTGGCGTTCCTGGTGGCGGAATGCGTCCCGGTAACGGCGATCCCGCTCATAATCCCAGTACCGGTCACTGCGATAAGCCGGCTCGCTCCAGATATCGTCTTCCCAGGTGACATATCCGTAGGATTGGAACGTACCGGTCGGATAGGGGCTGTCGTGCTGTTCATCCTGTGCGGGATACAGAATGGTCAGGGCCTCGTTCCATTCCGCTGCGGTCATTGGACGCCCGGAGATGTTGCGATCAGGATCGCCGGCGCACGCCTGCCGCATTTCCTCCACACGGGGGTGGAACAGGGGAACATCCGGCCAGATATCCGGGGCCAGCGATTTCAGACGGCTGATATTCAGCGTCTGCTCCAATGCCTCCGCCGGAGTGAGCGCACGGCCCAGCATCTCGGGGTTGCCGGCGCAGATGGCGCGCAATTCCGCCAGCCGCATCACCCTTTCGCTGATTTCCTGATTACGTTTCCTGCCGGCCTCCAGAAACGGGTCCGGGGCACAGGCCGACAGCAACAGCATGGCACCAAGCGGGATCACTGCCAGTCGCATGATGGGCATCCTTTTGGGGGCGGTTTTCGCCCGTATTCTTTTACGCTCGTATTAATCCCATCGGCTTGTGGCCGGACAGCGGCAAAACCGGGCTGGAAAGGTGCCGCAAAAAAGAAATTCCCCCGCCGGTTGCCCGGCGGGGGAATGGATCGCCACAAACGATGCCTGGAACCGATCAGCGCTCCAGCGGCCTGTACTTGATGCGGTGGGGCTGGTCGGCCTCCGCGCCCAGACGGCGGCGCTTGTCCGCCTCATAATCGGCATAGTTGCCTTCGAACCAGACAACCTGGCTGTCACCCTCGAACGCCAGGATGTGGGTGGCCAGACGGTCCAGGAACCAGCGATCGTGGCTGATGACCACGGCGCAGCCGGGGAAGGTGCTCAGCGCCTCTTCCAAGGCGCGCAGGGTTTCCACGTCCAGATCGTTGGTCGGTTCGTCAAGCAGCAGGACATTGGCGCCGGACTTCAGCATCTTGGCCAGATGCACGCGGTTGCGCTCACCCCCCGATAGCTGGCCCAGCTTCTTCTGCTGGTCGGCACCCCGGAAGTTGAAGGCCGACACATAGGCACGGGATGGCATGGACTTTTTGCCCAATTCGATCACGTCCAACCCGCCGGAGATTTCCTCCCAGACATTTTTCTTGTCGTCCAGGCTGTCACGGCTCTGGTCGACATAGCCAAGCTGCACCGTCTCGCCCACGCGGAACGTGCCGCCATCGGGCTGTTCCGCGCCGGTGATCATGCGGAACAGGGTGGTCTTACCGGCACCGTTGGGGCCGATAATGCCGACAATGCCACCGGGCGGCAGGCGGAAGGACAGATCATCCACCAGCAGACGTTCACCAAAGCCCTTGCGCAGGTTCTCCGCCTCGATCACGACATTGCCCAGACGTGGCGGCGTGGGAATGACGATGCGGGTCTCGCCAATGGCTTCCTTCTGGTTGGCCGATGCCAGCAATTCCTCGTAGGCCTGGATACGGGCCTTGGATTTGGCCTGACGCGCCTTCGGGCTGGCGCGCACCCATTCCAGTTCCTGGGCCAGACTCTTCTGCTTGGCGCCTTCTTCCCGGCCTTCCTGTTCCAGACGCTTCTGCTTCTGTTCCAGCCAGGCGGAATAATTGCCCTCGTAAGGAATACCGGAGCCGCGATCCAGTTCCAGAATCCAGCCGGTGACGGCATCCAGGAAGTAACGATCGTGGGTGACCATGACCACGGTGCCGGGATATTCGGCCAGGAAGCGCTGCAGCCAGGCGACGCTTTCGGCGTCCAGATGGTTGGTCGGTTCGTCCAGCAGCAGCATGTCCGGCTTGGATAGCAGCAGCTTGCACAAAGCCACGCGGCGCTTCTCACCACCCGACAGCTTGGAGACCTCCGCGTCACCCGCCGGGCAGCGCAGCGCGTCCATGGCAATCTCGACCGTGCGATCCAGATCCCAGGCGTCGGCGGCGTCGATCTTTTCCTGCAGCTCGGCCTGCTCGGCCATCAGCGTGTCGAAATCGGCGTCCGGATCGCCCATGGCTTCGGACACTTCGTTGAACCGGTCCAGCAATGCCTTGGTGGGGGCCACGCCTTCCATGACATTGTCCCAGACATTTTTGTCCGGGTTCAGTTGCGGTTCCTGCGGCAGATAGCCGACCTTGATACCCTCCGCTGACCAGGCCTCGCCGTTATAATCCTTGTCCAACCCGGCCATGATCTTCAGCAGGGTCGACTTACCCGAGCCGTTGACACCCAGCACGCCGATCTTGGCGCCCGGATAGAAGGACAACCAGATGTTCTCAAAGACCTTTTTCCCGCCGGGATAGACCTTGGTCACACCCTTCATCACATAGACATATTGATAAGCGGCCATCGGGCGGCTCCCTTCACCGGCAAGAAACAGACGAATGATTGGGGGCCTTGTACCCCATGCAGGGCAGCCGACGCAATGCGGGCGGGTGGGGCGGGCACATGCCGGAAACCGACAGGTGAATGGGGCACAGAGAAAAACCCTGGCCGACGGACGGGCAATGCATCCGCAATTGTTCATATGGCTGGCAAAATCCGTATCGCCGCCAACGCTGTAATACCAACCTCCCTTGATCGTGACCGATCAAGGGAGGTTTCGCGTTCCCTCACACGCCGGGCGCCGCCATCCGGCGGCTTAGCTTGACGAGCGCATGGGCGCGGATGCGCCCGCCCGCTGATTGAGATACAAGGGAGATTGGTGTAAATCGGTGAAATGGATGTGGAAGTCCCCCCGTAACCGACTACGGGGGGCCTTTTAATGACCGGCTATTTTCTCGAACTGCACCGATCAGTAATGGACGGCGCGACCATAGGCGGCCAGCACTGACTCATGCATCATTTCCGACAGCGTCGGGTGCGGGAAGACGGTGTGCATGAACTCGGCTTCCGTCAGTTCCGCCGTCTTGCCGATGGTGTAGCCCTGAATCAGCTCGGTCACTTCCGCGCCGATCATGTGGGCGCCCAGCAGCTCGCCGGTCTTGGCATCGAACACAGTCTTGACCAGACCTTCCGGCTCGCCCAGCGCAATGGCCTTGCCATTGCCGATGAAGGGGAAGCGCCCGACCTTGACCTCATGCCCGGCGGCCTTGGCCTTGGCTTCCGTCAGGCCGACAGAGGCGATCTGCGGGAAGGAATAGGTGCAGCCGGGGATGTTCAACTTGTCCATCGTGTGGACATGCGGCAATCCTGCGATCTTCTCCACGCAGATGATGCCTTCATGGCTGGCCTTATGCGCCAGCCAGGGGGCACCGGCCACGTCACCGATGGCATAGACACCCGGCTCGTCCGTGCGGCCATAGCCGTCATTGACGATGTGACCGCGGTCCAGCTTGACCTTGGTGTTTTCCAGGCCCAGCCCTTCGGTGTTGGCGACAATGCCGACGGCGGAGATGATGCGATCAACCGTGACCGTCTCCACCTTGCCGGCGATATCGATATGGGCCGTCACGCTGTCGGCATGGCGGTCCAGCTTCACCACCTTGGCACCGGTCTTGATCTTGATGCCCTGCTTGGTGAAGGCCTTGGCGGCCAGCCCGCTGATTTCCTCGTCTTCCACCGGCAGGATGCGGTCCAGCACCTCAACCAGGGTCACATCGACGCCCATTGCCTTGTAGAAGCAGGCAAATTCCACACCGATGGCACCCGTGCCGATGACCAGCATCGATTTCGGCGTGGCCGTCGGCACCATGGCTTCCTTATAGGTCCAGACCAGCTTGCCATCGGGCTCCAGGCCCGGCAGCACGCGGGCGCGGGCACCGGTGGCGATGATGATGTGCTTGGCCTCGGCATCCGTCACCTTGCCATCCTTGGCGGTGACGGCGATCTTGCCCTTGCCCAGCAGCTTGGCCGAACCGTCCAGCACGGTGACCTTGTTCTTCTTCAGCAGGCCCTTCACGCCGGCGGAAAGCTGGTTGGCCACGCCGCGGGAGCGCTTGACGATGGCTTCCACATCCAGCGTCACCTTGCCTTCGACCTTGATGCCGTAAGCCTGGGAATGCTGGATGTAATGCGCGATCTCCGCAGAGCGCAGCAACGCCTTGGTCGGGATGCAGCCCCAGTTCAGGCAGATGCCGCCCAGATGCTCACGCTCCACCACGGCGGTCTTCATGCCCAACTGGGCGGCGCGGATGGCGGCCACATAACCGCCGGGGCCGGCACCGATGACGATGAGGTCGAAATTCTCGGCCATGATCTTGGTCCTTCGTGTCAGGGCGCCAGGCCGGATTCCCCAGCGGCTGCCATAAACTCCCGTTTGGTCGTCGGGCGCACCAGATCGCGCACCCTCGACGATAATCCGCGCGGCACTCCCTTCTTGCTTCCCCCGCGAAAGCGGGGGTCCAGGGGCCACTAGCACCGACGGTTGTTCCTGTTGCCCCTGGATCCCCGCTTTCGCGGGGAAGACAGGGAATACAGGCGAATATGTTTATAAAAAAACATGAAGCCGTGAAAAGAACGGGGGCACCCCAATCACAGGGACACCCCCATCCACATCACAGCATCAGGGTGATCGGGTCTTCGATCAGGCCCTTCAGCAGCTTCAGGAACTCCGCACCCACAGCACCATCGACCGAACGATGATCAACGGTCAGGGTCAGGGACATGACGGTGGCAATGGCCAGCGCGTCGCCCTTGACAACCGGGCGCTTCTCACCCGCACCGACCGACAGGATGCAGCTCTGCGGCGGGTTGATGATGGAGGTGAAGCTCTTGATGCCGAACATGCCCAGGTTGGACACGGAGAAGGTGCCGCCCTGGTACTCTTCCGGCTTCAGCTTACCTTCCTTGGCCTTCTTCGCCAGTTCCTTGACCTCGGCGGAGATGGTGGCCAAGCCCTTGCGGTCGGCATTCTTCACGATGGGGGTGATGAGACCGCCATCGGTGGAAACAGCGACGCAGACGTCAACATTCTCATACTGAAGAATGCCATCCTCGTGCCAGGACACATTGGCCGCCGGGTACTTGGCCAGCGCCACGGCCACCGCCTTCATCACGAAGTCGTTGACGGAGATCTTCTCCCCCGACTTCGCATTCAGCTCGGCGCGCAGCTTCAGCAGGTTGTCGATCTCGCAATCGACAGCCAGGCCAAAGTGCGGGATGGTCTGCCAGGCTTCGGTCAGGCGCTTGGCGATGGTCTTGCGCATGCCGCTGTTGGGCAGAACCTTGTACTTCATGCCCAGCTTGTCGGCCAACGCCTTGGCATCCACACCCTTCGGTGCAGCGGTAGCGGCCACCGGGGCCGGGGCTGCCGCCGGGGCGGCGGCGACCGGGGCAGCGGCGACGGGGGCCGCAGCAACCTTCGGCGCACCACCCTTCAATGCTGCTTCCACATCGGCCTTGACGATACGGCCATGCGGGCCGGTGCCGGCCACGGCCTTCAGATCCAGACCACCCTGGGACGCCAGACGGCGGGCCAGCGGGCTGGCGAAGACGCGATCACCAGAGGCCGCAGCCGCCGGGGCTGCCGGGGCGGCGGCTGCCGCAACCGGGGCCGGGGCAGCAGCGGCGGGAGCCGCAGCAGCAGCCGGGGCAGCGGCTGCCTTGGGTGCGGCGGACAGGGCAGACGCATCCTCCCCATCTTCCAGGATGATGGCGATGCGGGTATTCACCGCCACGCCCTCGGTCCCTTCAGCGACCAGGATCTTGCCCAGCGTGCCTTCGTCCACGGCCTCCACTTCCATGGTGGCCTTGTCGGTTTCGATTTCGGCCAGCACGTCGCCGGACTTGACCTTATCGCCTTCCTTTTTCACCCACTTCGCCAGCTTGCCTTCCGTCATGGTCGGCGACAGCGCGGGCATCAGGATATCAACGGGCATCTAAAAGCCTCCCTCTGCCTTATTTGCGGTAGGTGACGGACTTGACGGCGGCCACGACATCATCGGGCTGCGGCAGTGCCAGCTTCTCCAGGTTTGCCGCATAGGGCAGCGGCACATCCTTGGCGCAGACGCGGACCACCGGCGCATCCAGATAATCGAAGGCGTGTTCCATCATGACAGCGGCCATTTCGGAACCGATGCCCGCGAACGGCCAGCTTTCCTCGACCGAAACCAGACGGTTGGTCTTCTTCACGCTCTCAACGATGGTATCCACGTCCAGCGGACGGATGGAGCGCAGGTTGATCACCTCCGCGCTGATCCCTTCCGCCGCCAGCTTCTCCGCCGCGGCCAGGGCATGGCCGACGCAGATGGAGTAGGCAACGATGGTCACGTCGGTGCCGGCCCGCTCGATCTTCGCCTTGCCGATGGGCAGGATGAAGTCGGGATCGGTCGGCACGTCGAAGCTGTGGCCATAGAGAATCTCATTCTCCAGGAACACAACCGGGTTCGGGTCACGGATGGCGGCGCGCAGCAGGCCCTTGGCGTCAGCGGCGCTGTAGGGGGCCAGAACCTTCAGGCCCGGCACATGCGCATACCAGGAGGCATAGCACTGGCTGTGCTGCGCACCCACGCGGGCAGCGGCACCGTTGGGACCGCGGAACACGATGGGGCAGCCCATCTGACCGCCGGACATGTACAGCGTCTTGGCGGCAGAGTTGATGATGTGGTCGATGGCCTGCATCGAGAAGTTCATGGTCATGAACTCCACGATCGGGCGCAGACCGCCGAACGCCGCACCGACGGCCAGACCGGCAAAACCATGCTCGGTGATCGGGGTATCGATCACGCGCTTGGCGCCGAATTCCTGCAGCAGCCCCTGGGAGATCTTGTAGGCGCCCTGGTATTCGGCGACCTCTTCACCCATCAGCAGCACGGTTTCGTCACGGCGCATTTCCTCGACCATGGCGTCGCGCAGGGCTTCACGGACGGTCTGGGGCTTGACCTCCTTGAAGAAGCGGTCCTCGTCGCTGGCCGGGCTTTTGGCCTGGGCCGGCACCGGGGCGGGGGCAGCGGCGGGTGCCGGGGCAGCCGCTTCGGCGGGCTTGGCGGCAACCGGGGCCGGCGCGGGGGCGGCGTCCGCGCTTTCACCCTCTTCGCCGATGCTGGCGATGGGGGTGTTCACGGCGACATTCTCGGTACCTTCCGGCACCAGGATCTTCAGCAACGTGCCTTCATCGACGGCTTCCACTTCCATGGTCGCCTTGTCGGTTTCGATCTCGGCCAGAACGTCACCGCTCTTCACGGTGTCGCCTTCCTTCTTCAACCACTTGGCCAGCTTGCCTTCCGTCATGGTCGGCGACAGGGCCGGCATCAGGACCTGTACGGGCATATTCTATCCTCCGGTGACGGCAGATTTCAGGCTTCCACGAGAATATCCGTCCATAGTTCGGACGGATCGGGCTCGGGGCTGGTGGTGGCGAAATCGGCCGCCTCGGTGACGATATCCTTCACCTCACGATCGACGATCTTCAAGCTCTCCTCATCGGCATAGCCCTGTTCGAGCAGCAGCTTCTTGAGGTTGTCGATCGGATCGCTTTCCGACCGCATCTTGTTGACCTCTTCCTTCGTCCGGTATTTGGCCGGATCGGACATGGAATGGCCGCGATAGCGGTAGGTCTGCATTTCCAGGATCACCGGGCCGTTGCCGGCGCGGATATATTCAATCGCCTCATGGGCGGCGGCGCGGACTTCCAGAACGTCCATGCCGTTGACCTGTTTACCCGGAATGCCATAGGCGCTGCCGCGCTCAAACAACTCACCGGCCGAAGCGCGGGCCTGGGCGGTGCCCATGGCGTACTTGTTGTTCTCGATCACGAACAGGGTCGGCAGCTTCCACAGGGCGGCCATGTTGAAGGTCTCATAGACCTGGCCCTGGTTGATGGCGCCATCGCCCATGTAACAGGCGTTGAAGCCACCATCATTGAGATACTTGTGGGCGAAACCCAGGCCGGCGCCGATCGGCACCTGTGCGGCAACGATGCCATGGCCGCCGTAGAATTTCTTCTCACGGCTGAACATGTGCATGGAGCCGCCCTTGCCCTTGGAGTAGCCGCCGGCACGCCCGGTCAGCTCCGCCATCACGCCCCTGGACTCCATGCCGCAGGCCAGCATATGGCCATGGTCACGGTAGCTGGTGATGACGCTGTCGGCGGGGGTCATGCAGGACTGGATACCGACGACAACCGCTTCCTGGCCGATATACAGGTGGCAGAAACCACCGATCAGGCCCATGCCGTAAAGCTGACCCGCCTTTTCTTCAAAACGGCGGATCAGCAGCATTTCGCGGTAATAGCGAACAAGTTCTTCCTTGCTCGGCAGGGTCGGGGCTTCAGGGGCCGCTGAACGGGTGGTGCGGCGCTTCGTGACTGCCACTGGCTCCTCCCAGAATAAGATTGGGCGCAATACGCCATTCGCATTGCGTCTGCGAAACAATTGGTAAACGCCAACGCCGCCGATAGCAAGCGCGCGTGCGCTGCAATATACTGTTTTATTTGAGAAATTTACCCTTAACCAAAAACAGGCTAATTCGCCTGTTTTCAGCCACTTACCGACCTTGGTCGGGGGTGGAACGCGCCGGTTCCGGCGTGCCCTGCGTGGATTGCGTGGCAGCACGTCGCGGAAGGAGGATGATCAACTCATCCGGGTGGGAATAGTTCAGCACTGCACGCGAACGCTCTTCCAGAAGATCAGGGTCCAGATTGTCGGGTCGCAGCATGTCGGCACGGCGTTGCATCTCCGCCTTTTCCGCGCTGACCTGCGCCAGCGTGGCATTGGCTTCCGCCACCTGATCCTGCAGGCGCGTCAATGCCACCAGCCCACGATCGCCATGAACCGTGTGATAGGCGAAGTAACCCACAACGCAGACGCCGACCAGCGGTCCCACGATTTGGCGAAGGGCACGAAGAGCGGCTTTGCGAAGGGTGTAGAGCATCGACATGGCGAGAATGGAATCACAGGGCCGAAGGAAGGGTCAAATGGAATTTCGGGAAATAAGCGGAATTGATCTTGTCCCTATTTCGTCACTCAAAAAGAAAAGGGCGGCCCCGGAAGGGACCGCCCCAATCATATCACCAACCGCGCACAAAAAAGTCTGCGCGGGAAAAATAAATCAGCCGCGCTTCAGCGCATCGCGGCCCGGATAGACAGCAGCGCCGCCCAGACCTTCCTCGATGCGGATCAACTGGTTGTACTTGGCAATCCGGTCCGAACGGGACAGGGAGCCGGTCTTGATCTGACCGCAATTGGTGGCCACGGCCAGATCGGCAATGGTGCTGTCTTCGGTTTCACCGGAACGGTGCGACAGAACGGCGGTATAGCCAGCATTCTGGGCAATGCGGACAGCTTCCAGCGTTTCCGTCAGGGTGCCGATCTGGTTGACCTTCACCAGGATGGAATTGCCAACGCCCTTCTTGATACCGTCGCTCAGGCGGGCCGGGTTGGTGACGAACAGATCGTCGCCGACCAGCTGCACCTTGGAACCGATGGTGTCGGTCAGCAGCTTCCAGCCTTCCCAATCATCCTCGGCCATGCCGTCTTCGATGGAAACGATCGGGTACTTGGACACCAGATCGGCCCAGTAGGCGACCATCTCCGCCGGGGTCAGGCTCTTGCCCTCGCCTTCCAACTCGTACTTGCCATTCTTGAAGAACTCGGTGGAGGCGGCGTCCAGCGCCAGCAGCACATTCTCACCAGCCGTGTACCCGGCATCGGCGATGGCGGCGACGATGAAGTCCAGCGCATCGGTGGCAGACGACAGGTTGGGGGCGAAACCACCCTCGTCACCCACGGCGGTGTTGTGGCCGGCGGCCTTCAGCTTCTTCTTAAGCGCGTGGAAGATTTCCGCGCCCACGCGGATGCCGTCGGTCACCGTTTCGGCACCCACCGGCATGATCATGAATTCCTGAATGTCGATCGGGTTATCGGCATGGGCGCCGCCATTGATGATGTTCATCATCGGCACCGGCAGGATGCGGGCATTGGCACCACCGACATAGCGGTAGAGCGGCAGGTCCAGCTCATCCGCCGAGGCCTTGGCCACGGCCAGCGACACGCCCAGAATGGCGTTGGCACCCAGGCGGGCCTTGTTCGGCGTGCCGTCCAGATCGATCATGGCCTGATCGATGGCAACCTGATCGGTCGATTCCAGGCCTGCCAGCGTGTCAAAAATCTCGCCATTCACGGCTTCAACGGCGCGCTGAACGCCCTTGCCCAGATAGCGCGACTTGTCGCCGTCGCGCAGTTCCACCGCCTCATGCGCGCCGGTGGAGGCGCCCGACGGCACCGCGGCGCGCCCAAAGGCACCCGATTCCAGCCGGACCTCGACCTCGACGGTCGGGTTACCGCGGCTGTCCAGGATTTCACGCGCGTGAATGTCGATGATGGCGGACATGGTGCCTCTCTCTTCCGTGGGCAGAAATGCCTTGCACCCGTGAAGGGTGCTTACAGGGTCAAGGGGATACCGCCAGAAGCCATGCGCAGACAAGCGACGCTTTCAGGGCCCCGGCTTTTGCCCCGCCCTGTCCTTGCCCACCGGAAGGACAGGCGGCAATTGCCGCCGCGCGCCCTGTACCCCGGCATAGAAGGCGGAAAGCTTGACGAAATCTGCCTCAATGCTCGCCGTCGTCTCCACCGCATCGCCGATACGGATCGTGCGCGTCGCATAATCCAGCGCGACAGGTATGATCGGAACGCCGGCCTGCCGCGCAATATGCCAGAAGCCGGTCTTCCATCCTGCGCCAGCTTTCGGCATGCGGGTACCTTCCGGCGCAACACCGACCACCATGCGGTCAGCCGCCCGGATCGCCGCCACGCATTCACCCACCACGCCGCCCGCCGCCCGCCGGTCGACCGGCAGCACATCGCACCAGCGCATGATCGGTCCCAGCGGCCCCCGGAACAGGGTGTGCTTGCCCAGGATATGGATGCGCAGATCCGTCGCCAGGATTGTGGCCATGGCAATGATGAAATCATAGTTGGAGCTGTGGGGTGCCCCGATGGTGACGAACTTTTCCAGATCGGGAAAAGCCCCGCTCACCCGCCAGCCCAGCAGACGCAGGGCCACACGACCGATGAAACGGGAAACCGGGCCACCCCGCTGCGGTGAGCGGGGGCCAAGCGGCGGTATGGACATGGGTGCTGGATTCCTCAAACCATGGGCCGGGTCGCTCGCCCGGACCTTTTATTTTCGGCCCATGGTTAAGGCCTGTGCTGCGGCTTTGTCAAAGCAGCGGAAGGTCACATGCGCAGCACGCGGCCAAAATCAGATGTGAACCGGGTTCGCCTTGGCAATCCGGTCAAACGCCAACAGCGTGGACAGCACGCCTTCCATCTGGTCCAGCGGCACCATGTTGGGGCCGTCGCTGGGGGCGCTGTCGGGGTTCTCGTGGGTTTCCATGAACACGGCGGCAACACCGATGGCGATGGCGGCACGCGCCAGCACCGGGACGAATTCCCGCTGGCCGCCGCTGCTGGTGCCCTGCCCGCCCGGCTGCTGCACCGAATGGGTGGCATCGAACACCACCGGGTAACCGGTCTGCGCCATGATCGGCAGGGACCGCATGTCGCTAACCAGCGTATTATAGCCGAAGCTGGCCCCACGCTCGCACAGCAGCACATTATGGTTGCCGGTCGAGGCGATCTTGGCGGCGACATTCTTCATGTCCCACGGTGCCAGGAACTGGCCTTTCTTCACATTGATCGGCTTGCCTGTTTCGCCGGCGGCCAGCAGCAGGTCGGTCTGGCGGCAGAGGAAGGCCGGGATCTGCAGCACATCGACGGCTTCCGCCACCGGGGTGCACTGATCGGCGCTGTGAATATCGGTCAGTACCGGGCAGCCGAATTTCTCCCGGATTTCCACCAGGATCGGCAGCGACTTGTCCATGCCCAAGCCGCGCTGAGCGGAAAGCGAGGTGCGGTTGGCCTTGTCGAAACTGGTCTTGTAGATCAGGCCGATGCCCAGCTTGCCCGTCAGTTCCGCCAGCGCCGCCGCCATGGTCATGGCATGGTCGCGCGATTCAAGCTGGCAGGGGCCGGCGATCAGCACGAAGGGCTTGTCATTGGCGATGGAAAGCGGGCCGACTGTGACGGTGCGGTTCATGGAAATCTCCTTTGAACCCAATATGGGAAAGCAGGGGCCGAAAACCAGACAGCCGGGGAAAGGTTTCCCCCCTCCCCGGGCATCGATACCGAGAGCCATGGCTCTCGGTATTTGCATTTTCCCTCAAGCGCCGGGCGCCGCCATCCGGCGGCTTGGCTTACGCCGCATGGGCGGCGGGCCGGCGGTCGCCGACCTCCAAGGGTCATATTCATGACCCTTGGTTGAGATCAACGCAACAGGATCAAACCAGCCGGCTCTGCGCGATGGCGGCGGCGATGAAGCTGGTGAACAGCGGGTGCGGGTCGAACGGCTTGGACTTCAGTTCCGGGTGGAACTGCACGCCGATATACCAGGGGTGATTCGGCAGCTCGACGATCTCCGGCAGAATGCCGTCCGGCGACAGGCCGGAGAAGGTCAGGCCCGACTTTTCCAACTGTTCACGGAAATTGATGTTCACTTCATAGCGGTGGCGATGGCGTTCGACAATATCGTCGCTGCCATAGATCTCCCGCACCTTGGAACCGGCGGTCAGGTGGCAGTTATAGCTGCCCAGGCGCATGGTGCCGCCCAGATCGCCGCCTTCCTGGCGCTTGACCAGTTGGTTGCCCTGCACCCATTCCGTCATCAGGCCGACAACAGCGGGGTCGGGCTTGCCGAATTCGGTGGAGCCGGCATGGGGCAGGCCGGCCATGTGACGCGCCGACTCGATCACCGCCATCTGCATCCCGAAGCAGATGCCGAAATAGGGAATATTGTGCTCGCGGGCAAACTGGGCCGCGCGGATCTTGCCTTCCGTCCCACGCTCCCCGAAACCGCCAGGCACCAGAATGCCATGCACATGTTCCAGCCGCTGGATGGCATCGCCGCTTTCAAAGATTTCGGCGTCGATCCAATCCAGCTTGACCTTCACATGATTGGCGATGCCGCCATGGGTCAGCGCCTCGCCCAGCGACTTATAGGCATCCAGCAGGCTGGTATATTTGCCCACCACGGCGATGGTGACGGTGCCTTCCGGGTTGCGCACCCGGCGGACAATCTCTTCCCAACGCGACAGGTCCGGCGCGCCTTCGCAGGGCATGCCGAAATATTTCAGCACTTCGTTATCGAAGCCCTGCTCGTGATAGGAGATCGGCACCTGATAGATATTGTCCACATCCAGGGCGGCAATGACCCGCTCTTTCTGGATGTTGCAGAACTGGGCGATCTTGCGCCGCTCATTCTCCGGAATGTCGCGGTCGGCGCGGCAGAGCAGCATCTGCGGCTGAATACCGACGGACAGCAGCTCCTTGACGGAATGCTGGGTCGGCTTGGTCTTCAGTTCACCCGCCGCCGGAATATACGGCACCAGGGTGACGTGGCAGAACAGCACCTTGTCCGGGCCGTAATCATTGCCGAACTGGCGGATGGCTTCCAGGAAGGGCAGCGATTCGATATCGCCGACGGTGCCCCCCACCTCGCACAGCACGAAATCCTCGCCATCCAGATCGGCGGCGATGAAATCCTTGATGGCGTCGGTGATGTGCGGGATCACCTGCACCGTGGCGCCCAGATAATCGCCCCGGCGTTCCTTGGCCAACACATTGGAATAGATGCGACCGGTGGTGATATTGTCGGACTTGGTGGCATGAACGCCGGTAAAGCGTTCGTAATGGCCCAGATCCAGGTCAGTTTCGGCACCGTCATCGGTGACGAACACTTCGCCATGTTGATAGGGGCTCATCGTGCCGGGATCGACATTCAGATACGGGTCCAGCTTGCGCAGGCGGACCTTGTAGCCGCGCGTCTGCAGCAGCGCGCCGAGTGCCGCGGAAGCCAAGCCCTTGCCAAGGGACGAAACCACACCGCCGGTGATGAAGATGAAGCGCGTCATGGAACCCTAACCTTACGTCCGTGCCGATGGTCCTGGGCCGTTCGGCCCATCCGCAATCCGGGAACGGGCCGAACGGCCCAATATATTGATCATCCGGGGCCGCACAGGCCCCTACTCCACCATATTCATGCCCTAACGGAAAGAGGCGGCACTTCCGCCGCCTCTTCACCTATCCGTCAGGTCAAACCCAGAGGGCCCGGACCTTACTGGCCGACGGGCACCGTGGGCTGGGCCGGAGCGGCGGGGGCGGCACCGACCGGCTGTTCAGCCGACGGGGCCGGCAGCTTGTCAAACAAGCTGTCATTGCCACCCTTGGTGCCCGCCATGATCGCCAGGATCAGGCTGGTGCAGAAAAATACCGCCGCCAGAATGGCGGTCGTGCGGGTCAGCAGATTGGCGCTGCCGCGTGCGGTCATGAAACCGCCCATCGTGCCGCCCCCAATCCCCAGGCCACCGCCCTCGGACTTCTGCACCAGTACAACGCCGATCAACGCGACCGTGATCAGCAGATGCACCACCAGGACTACCGTCTGCATCCGCAATTCCCCAGAGACATTCACAATCATGACGACGGCGCGATGAACCAAAATAGAGGCAACCGACCGCCCCCCTGGGGAGCAGCCGGCGCTGCATCGTCATGAAACTCGCCGCCTGTTTAACCGCTCACGCTGTGACATGCCAGAGCGAAGTGTCAGAGGCAGGATTGCGCGATCGACCAGAACTCGTCCGCCTTCAGGCTGGCCCCGCCGATCAGCGCGCCATCCACATCGGCCACACCCAGGATTTCGCGAGCGTTGCTGGCCTTGACCGAGCCACCGTAGAGGATTCGCACCCTTTCCGGCTGTTCCACCAGCCCCGTCAGCGTATGTCGGATATTGGCGTGCATGGCTGCAATGTCGGCAATGGTCGGGGTGCGGCCGGTGCCGATGGCCCAGAGCGGTTCATAGGCAACCACCAGATTATCGGCATTGGCCCCATCCGGGATAGAACCCCGCACATGCGCAACCACCACCGCTTCCGCCTGTCCGGCGTCACGCTCCGGCTCGGTCTCCCCCACGCAGACGATGGCGGTCAGGCCGGCGCGCAGGGCAGCGGCGGCCTTGGCCTTCACCACCTGATCCGTTTCACCATGATTCTGCCGGCGCTCGGAATGGCCGACAATGACAAAGCGCGCGCCAAGATCGGCCAGCATTTCCGCTGCAATATCACCGGTATGGGCCCCCGCCGCATCAGCATGGCAATCCTGCCCGCCGACCAGAACGGCACTGCATGAGGCGGTTTGCGCGACGATATCCAGAATGGTCGCAGGCGGGCACAGCAGCAGGTCGAATCGCGGATGCGGGGCAGCACCAAGCGTTTCCGCCAACGATTTCGCCAAAGCAGAGCCATCCTGGCGGCGGCAATTCATCTTCCAATTGCCGGCGATCAGATAACGATCGGTCATTTCAAGATCCTCACTTATTATTGGGGTCCGGTATTTCCCGATCCCCTTTGCGGCTTTTGCCGTTTTGTGACGTCCGGTTTACCAGTCCGGGGCTTGAAACGCCACGCAAGGCAAATCGGCTCCGCCCATGTTTCCCCCAGGCTTGCCGCCGACGCCCCCCTTCCCTATGATGCCGCGCTTCCCGGTCCCCATGCCGGGGCGGCGGTTGCGCGATCCTGCGCGCCGCTCCTTACGGAAACCATGCGTCAGCCTCCATGCTCCAGATCATCCGCAGCACCGCCGGCTCCTGGGTCGTCAAGATCCTGTTCGTCGTCCTGATCATCAGCTTTGCCGTCTGGGGCATCGGCGACATCACGCGCGGCGTGCAGAACGGCGTCGCCAAGGTCGGCGACACCACCATCACCCCGCAGGAACTGGACCGTGAGTTCAAGGCGGAGATCAACCGCCTGCGCCAGGTGATGGGCCCGGAATTCAATGAGACGCAGGCCCGCCAACTGGGTCTGGTCGATCGCGCTTTGGAACAGTTGATCCAGCGGGCCCTGCTGGCCAAGGCAGCGGAGGATAGCGGCATCCGCATCGCCGATCAGACCGTGGTCGACATGGTGGCGAAGGTTCCCGCCTTCAAGAACGGGCTGGGCCAGTTCGATCCGGCGCTGATGCGCGCCCTGCTGGCGCAGAACGGCTATACCGAACAGAATTTCGTGGAACAGGTGCGTGCCGATCTGGCGCAGGGCGATATCGCCGGTGCCATCACTGCCGGCACCACTGTGCCGCGCACCCTGGCCGAACAGCTGTTCCGGCACCGGGAGGAAGCGCGCCGCTTTGATCTGGTGACGATTCCCAACACCGCCATGCCGGATGCGCCCGCACCGGAAGAGGCGGTGCTGGCGCAGTTCCATCAGGACAAGTCCGTGCGCTACACAGCGCCGGAATATCGCAACCTGACTGTCGGCCTGATTGAGGCCAGCGCCCTGGCCAAGGACATCCAGGTCAGCGACGAACAGCGCCAGGAATATTACGAGGCGCATCAGGCCGACTATGTGACCGCCGAACACCGTTCCCTGACCCAGGTCGTGTTCCCGGACAAGGAAGCCGCCGACAAGGCGCTGGCCGCCATCCAGGGCGGCAAGTCCATCGATCAGGCTGCCAAGGACGCCAAGCAGGAGGCCGTGAAGCTGGATGACGTGCTGAAGGCCGACCTGCCGGCAGAACTGGCCGACCCCGTCTTCACCGCTGAGCAGGGCAAGCCCATCGGTCCGGTGGAAAGCGCCTTCGGCTTCCACGTCGCCGTTGTCGGCACCGTCAAGGCCGGCGGCACGCGCACCCTGGACGAGGTGAAGGACGAGGTGACGGCCAAGGTCCGCCAGGAAAAATCCATCGACAAGCTCTATGAAGTCTCCACCAAGCTGGAGGATGCGCTGGCCAGCGGCACACCGCTGGCGGACGCCGTGAAGGAAATCGGCGGTCGCACATTGGTGCTGGAGGCTGTGGATAATCAGGGCAAGGACAAGACGGGTGCGGTGAAGACCGAGGGTCTGCCGACGGCGGAAGCCATCCTGACCAACGCCTTCTCCCTGCCCGAGGGCCAGAATGGCAGTGTGGCTGAAGCCGGCAGCGATGCCTTCTATGCCGTGCATGTCGATGGCGTCACCCCGTCGGCTTTGAGGCCGCTGGCAGACGTGAAGGCCCAGGTGCTGGCCGACTGGCAGGCCGAGCAGAAGACCGCCGCCGCCAAGAAGAAGGCCGAGGAAGTGGCCGAGAAGCTGCGCGCCGGTGCCACGCCCAAGGATGCCACCGCCGGCATCACCGGCGCCCTGGTCCAGCGCAGCGAGCCGATGCGCCGTGGCGCTGGTCCCAGCCCGGCCTTGCCGGCCAGCCTGTTCGAGACCATGTTCGCCGCCAAGCCCGATGCGGTGGGCGTCGGCGCCAGCAACAGCGGCCAGATCGTCGCAAAGCTGGTGGAAGTCATCCCCGCCGACCCGACGCTGGTGCAGGCCGCCACCTCCATCAACATGCTGAGCACCAATATGGCGGAAGCCATGGCATCGGACCTGATGGCGCAATATATGGCCGGCCTGCGCGCCCGCTATGGCGTGACCATCAACCGATCCATCCTCGACACCTTGTATCGCCCGCAGGAGTAAGCGGCCGTGCGCACCTTCCCCGACGAAAGCGCCTTTATCCGTACCTACGAATCCGGCTTGGCCCAGGTTCTGTGGACGCGGCTGGTCAGCGACCTGGACACGCCCGTCTCCGCCATGCTGAAGCTGGGGCATGGGCGCTCCAACTGCTTCCTGCTGGAATCGGTGACGGGCGGGTCCGTACGCGGCCGTTATTCGCTGATCGGCCTGAAGCCGGATCTGATCTGGCGTTGCCGGGGTACAGAATCGGAGATCAACCGGCACGCGGCGACCGCTCCCGACAGTTTCACGCCATGTGAAGGCGACCCGCTGAAGGTGCTGGCTGCATTGCTGGACGAATCGCCGCATAGACCTCCGGCGGAATTGCCGCCCATGTCCGCCGGCCTGTTCGGTTATCTGGGCTATGACATGGTCCGGCTGATGGAACGGTTGCCTGACAGCAACCCCAATGAGTTGGACCTTGAAGACAGCATCATGATCCGCCCGACGGTCATGGCCATCTTCGACGGGATCGAGAATGTGGTGACGGTGGTCGCACCGGTCCGGCCAGTACAGGGTGTCACCGCCGCCGATGCCTATGCTGCCGCCCGCGCGCTGCTGGCGGAAACCGTGGCCGATCTGGAAGGCCCCGTCCCCGCAGCACACGAGACGACGGAGGAGTTGACGGCGCTACCCGCCCCGTCCTCCAACACCGCGCGGCAGGAATATTACGGTATTGTGGAGAAGGCGAAGGAATATATCCGCGCCGGGGATATATTCCAGGTGGTGCCTAGCCAGCGTTTCTCCGTGCCTTTCGCGCTGCCGCCCTTTGCGCTTTACCGCGCCCTGCGCCGGTTGAATCCATCGCCCTTCATGTTCTTCCTGGATTTCGGGCACCTGTCGGTGGTGGGCTCCAGCCCGGAAATCCTGGTCCGGCTGCGTGACGACACCGTCACCATCCGCCCCATCGCCGGCACAAGGCGGCGCGGCAAGGATGCGGCGGAGGACAAGGCGCTGGCGGCTGACCTGCTGTCCGACCCGAAGGAATTGGCCGAACATCTGATGCTGCTGGATCTGGGCCGCAATGATGTGGGCCGGGTGGCGCAGACCGGCACGGTGACGGTGACGGAGAAGTTCACCATCGAATATTATTCCCATGTCATGCACATCGTCTCCAATGTGGAAGGCAAGCTGAACCCGAAATTCACCCCGATCGAGGCGCTGGTGGCGGGCTTCCCGGCGGGCACTGTGTCGGGCGCGCCCAAGGTGCGGGCGATGGAGATCATCGACGAATTGGAGAAGACACGGCGCGGCATCTATGGCGGCTGCATCGGCTATTTCGCCGCAAACGGCAGTATGGATACCTGCATCGCGCTGCGCACCGCCGTGCTGAAGGATGGGGTGATGCATGTGCAGGCCGGTGGTGGCGTAGTGGCCGACAGCGACCCGGAGGCCGAATATCAGGAGACGGTGAACAAGGCGAAGGCCCTGTTCAAGGCGGCGGAGGAAGCGGTCCGCTTCGCCCAGGAACGGGGCGTGGTCTGAGGGGTGCCGGCAATGCAAAGCGCGGCGGCAGTGGACGCCACAGCAAGACCGGACGCGCTGGTATTGCTGACCCCGCCTTATCTGGCACCGCTGGCACGTGATATCCTGGCATCGGCTTCCGCCTGTCCGCCCATTGCCGTCACGCATGATCTTGCGGGACTCAGGAGCGAGTTGGACAGGCTCGCAGGCCGGCAGGTCAGGCTGATCACCCTCTGCTTCGGTCAGGTGGTGCCAGTTGCCCTGTTGGTGCGCTGCGGTGCCGGGGCGGTTAACCTGCATCCGGCGCCGCCGGAATATCCCGGTTCCGGTGCCCTGCATCTCGCCCTCTATGAAAATGCACCCAGCTTTGGCGCCACAGCCCATATCATGCGGCTACCGGTGGATTCTGGTGCCATTCTGGGCGTGGAACGTTTTCCCATCCCTGCCGGTATCGGCCATCGCGGCCTTTCCGATCTGGCGCTGGGTGCGGTGGTAAAGCTGTTCCAGCGACTGGCCCCCGCGCTGGCCGATCATTTACCTGCACCATCCGGAGCGGTCTGGGCCGGGCGTCCGCATCGGCTGGCCGATGTGATGGCGCTGGCCAGGCTGACGCCCTATATGCCCTCCGATGAGGTGCAGCGGCGCTGGCGTGCCTTTCGGGACGGCCCGGAAAGCGCATTGTATATGGATTTCCAGGGGCTTCACCTGCGCTACCAGCCGGCGGGGCGAATCAAGGGCTGGTTTGATGGCGTGCATGACGGCCACGCCCATGGCTGGGCCCACGACCCGACGGGACAACCCGTCCGTCTGCGTCTGGTCATCAATGACGGCAGCGGCGTCGAAGGGGTTGCCACCCTGCCCCGCCCTGATGTCGCCGCCGCCGGCCATGGTGATGGCCAGTGCGGTTTTGCCATTCCGCTGGAGGGGGTATTGCCGCAAGCGGGGGCGGCGCGTATCGAGATTTTGCTGCCCGATGATGAATGGCGCCGCCTGCCCGGAACCCCAGTGGTGTTATACCAATCTGCCTAAAGGTTGACCTTTAGGCAGATTGGAGGCTGGCGACCGCCAGCCCGCGCCCCCATGGGCGCGCAAGCCAAGCTGCCGGAGGCAGCGCCCGGCACCTGAGGGAACATGAAATCTCCCTTGATCGGTCACGATCAAGGGAGATTGGTTTTATAGCACCGGGAACGACTGGCCCAACCGTCCGCCAAGCCGGATGGGTTCCGCACGTTTGGCCAGGCCCGTGCGGTCATCCGTTTCCACGAAAACACCACAGACCGTCACCGTCGCGTCATTCTCGCCGGGTGAATAGCGTTCACCGGGAATCTTGCGCAACATCTTGTAGATGGCCGCTTCCTTCTTCATGCCGATGACGGTGTCATAGTCACCGCACATGCCGGCATCCGTCTGATAGGCGGTGCCGCCATTCAGAATCTGCAGGTCGGCGGTAGGCACATGGCAATGCGTGCCCACCACCAGGCTGGTACGGCCATCCAGCACATGGCCCATGATCATCTTTTCCGAACTGGCCTCACCATGGAAATCCATGATGATGGCATCCACGCCTGCCGGCCCCATGCGGGCCCCGCCCATTTGATGGATTCGCAGCAGCTTTTCCACTGGCGGGAACGGATCATCCAGCGGGTCCATGAAGACACGCCCCATGGCGTTGATGACCATCACCTTGTGCCGGCCATTCTTGGCCGGCAGCACGGTATAGCCACGCCCCGGCGTGCCGTCGGGGAAGTTGATCGGGCGCACCAGTTGTGGGATGCGGTCGATCTGGGACAGCAGTTCCTTCTGGTCCCAGGCATGGTTGCCCAGGGTCACGCAATCCACCCCGGCGGCAAACAGTTCCTGCGCGATCTTGTCCGTGATGCCGAAGCCGCCGGCTGCATTCTCGCCATTCACCACAATGAAATCAGGCTTCAGCTTCTCCCGCAGGGTCGGCAGATGCCGCAGCACCCCTTCCCGCCCGCTACGACCGACAATATCTCCTAGAAAAATCAAACGCATAAGAACGGTGCCTTTCGTGCCGCCGGCATTTTTATGGAGGGGTGGGGGCGAACCGGCTCACCCCATTTTCAGTCACCAGCCAATCAAGCCGCTGATCATAGGGGTCGCGCGGCACGCTGGGCACTTCCTGGCCCGCATAGGCGATACCCACCGCCAGCACCGGCGCGCTGTCCCGCAGTACGGCCAGTGTGCGGTCATAAAAGCCACCGCCATAGCCCAGCCGCCAACCGTCCTTGTCAAAGGCCAGCATCGGCACCAGCACGATGGTGGGTTGAGCCAGCGGCGCATCGGTCATCGGTTCCATGATGCGGAACGATCCCGGCACCAGCGGATGCCCAGGCCGCCACATCCGGAACAGCAAAGGCCAGGCAACGCCGGAGACGACCGGCAGGCATACACCGTGCCCGGCCAATGAAAGCATATCCAGCGTGGGGCACAAATCCAGCTCGTCCCCTTTGGGCCAATACCCCGCCACCATGGCGGGGCCACCGGGGGACAATTCCGCTACCAGATCACGCACCCGCCCGGCCACCTGATCTGCGGCGTCCCGCGCCGCCAGCGCATGGATGGAAGCACGCTGGATACGGGCGGCCCGCCGGGCCTCCCGTTTCAGCGCGACGCTGGCCTCCACCTCCTCGGCAAGGGCCAGCGGGTCCATCGTATCGGCGCAGTCGGACATGGGGGAGGGCCTTGGCGTGGATGTCAAAACGGCCCCATTCAAGGGGCCGTTTTGACAGGATCGGGAGGAAGATGGCCACCTTGGCCGTTGGCGTAAGCCATCCCTCGTGACCTGCTCAAGCAGGTGGGAGCCATATACCGGCACCACGATGCCGACAGGGACAGCCCCCAGAGGTAATGATTATCGGCCCCGGGGATAAAGCAGCCTGACGCACCAGGCAGCCACCTTCCTAATACCTAATCTAGGTGCGTTCGAGCCGCGCTGCAATGTCTTCGATGCGTTTTGCCAAACCATCGACGGCGGCGATCACCACCGTGTCCTCTGCGGGGCGGGATAGGGGGGCCGGGGCAGACGGTTGGGACAAGGGCGGCATCATGGCCAACCCGCTCCGCCGCTGCAGCTCCGTGCGGGCTTCCTGCAGCTCATCGGCAAGCACCATACATGTGAGTAGCAGATTCTGCACGTCATTGCCACCGGCACCGCCGGTGATCTCCTTCATGCGCGCATCAATATAGGCAGCGAGTTCGGAAACCCGACGCTCCTGCCCATCCTCGCAATTCAGCGAATGGTTGCGGCCATTCAGTGTAAAATCGACCCGCCGCATCTCAACCTTCCTCCAACACGCCCTGAAGGCGGTTAATCGCGGCATCCAACCGGGTCTTTACGGCCCGCGTCTGGTCCTGCGCCTTGCGTTCCCCGTCACGGGCCTGTTCAATCTCCCGCCCCAGTCGGTCGATTTCCAACTGAAGCTGCCCGTTCTCATCCGACAGTCGGGCATTTTCCGCTTCCAGCCGCGACCATTCGGCCAATATGGCGCTGTCGGGGGAAGAGGCGCTGTCCAGCCGTTCCAGCCGTTTGGTCAGGGCCCTGTCCAACTGGCCGATGGCCAGATCCAGGCGCTGCAACGCGGTGGTCAGGCGATCCAATTTGCAAAACTCTCTGATCTGTATAACGGTAACAAGGCACAAGAATTGTACCGGCGCCAGCCATCACCGGCGGCACCAGTACGAACGATAGGGGCGCGGGCACCTCCGCGTCAATAACGGCCCCTGCGGCATAGCCGAAAGATCGCTCATGCCCGCGTGCGCCAGGGGTATGCCCGATTAGACAGCGGCCATGCTTGGCTGTGGCTTGACCCTAAAGAGTCGTTACCGCAATTTGCCGCCATTCCAATGGGGCTTCAACCGCCGGACCGGGGTGGGTGGGGCCCGCTTGTTGCTGGTACGCGCTTCAAGACAATGGCGGCATCGGCCCAACGCACGGCCGGCGCCCACATGAAAGGCCCTTCGCGCAATGTCCTCCGCACCGTCTGATCTGATCGAAGGCGTCTCGCACGCCGATCTCGCCAACGCCATCCGCGCGCTTTCCATGGATGCGGTGGAAGCCGCCAAGTCCGGGCACCCCGGCATGCCGATGGGCATGGCCGATGTGGCGACGGTGCTGTTCACGAAGTTCCTGAAGTTCGATCCCAAGCGCCCCAGCTGGGCCGACCGCGACCGTTTCGTGCTGTCCGCCGGCCATGGTTCCATGCTGCTCTATAGTCTGCTGCACCTGACGGGCTATGACGATTTCCCCCTGTCGGAGCTGAAGCGCTTCCGCCAGATCGGTTCGCGCACCGCCGGCCACCCGGAATATGGCTATGGTGGCGGGATTGAGACCACCACCGGCCCACTGGGCCAGGGCATTGCCACCGCCGTCGGCATGGCCATGGCCGAACGCATCATGCATTCCCGCTTCGGCGATGATCTGGTGAACCATTTCACCTATGTCATTGCCTCGGACGGTGACCTGCAGGAAGGCATCAGCCACGAAGCAGCGTCGCTCGCCGGCCATCTGGCCCTGTCCAAGCTGATCGTGCTGTGGGACGACAACAAGATCAGCATCGACGGCGCCACCAGCATCTCCTTCAGCGATGACAATCTGGCCCGTTTCCGCGCCTATAACTGGGACGTGCAGGAAATTGACGGCCATGACCCCAAGGCCATTGCCGCGGCCATCGAATATGCCCGCACGACCGAGGCGCCGTCGCTGATCGCCTGCCGCACCACCATCGGCTATGGTGCGCCGACCAAGGCCAACACCGCTTCCTCCCACGGCTCGCCGCTGGGTGCCAAGGAGATTGAGGGGGCCCGCGCCAACCTGAACTGGCCGCACGCCCCGTTCGAAATCCCGGACGCGATCCTGAACGCCTGGCGCACCCTGGGTGACCGGGGCGCCACCGAGGCGGATGCCTGGGTGAAGCGCCTGGCCCGCAGCGAACAGCGCCTGACCTTCAAGGCCGCCATCTCCGGTGAAATCCCGGTTGAGGCGCAGGCAGCCTTGCTGGCTCACAAGAAAGCGGTGATCGAGACCAAGCCGAACATCGCCACGCGCCTCGCCTCCGGCAATACGCTGGATGTGGTTGTGCCGCTGGTGCCGGAACTGATGGGCGGCTCCGCCGACCTGACCGGTTCCAACAATACCCGCGCCAAAGGTGCCGCCGGTGTGCAGAAGGACAATTGGTCCGGTCGCTACATCCATTACGGCATCCGCGAGCATGGCATGGCCGCCGCCATGAACGGCATGGCGCTGCATGGCGGCGTGATCCCGTTCTCCGGCACCTTCCTGTGCTTCTCCGACTATTGCCGCCCGGCCATCCGCCTCTCGGCGCTGATGAAGACCCGCGTCATCTATGTAATGACGCATGACAGCATCGGTCTGGGCGAAGATGGCCCGACCCACCAGCCGGTGGAACATATGGCGGCATTGCGCGCCATCCCCAACCTGCTGGTCTTCCGACCCGGTGATGCGGTGGAAACGGCGGAGGCCTGGCAACTGGCGCTGGCCAGCCGCAACCGCCCCTCGGTTCTGGCGCTGACCCGCCAGAACCTGCCGACTCTGCGCCCCGACTATAACGAAGAGAACCTGACCGCCAAGGGCGCCTATGTGCTGCGTGAGGCTGAGGGCGCGCGCAAGGTGACGCTGCTGGCCACCGGTTCGGAAGTGGCTCTGGTCGTGGAGGCCCGCGACCGCTTGCAGGCCGCCGGCATCGGCACCGCCGTCGTCTCCATGCCGTCCTGGGAACTGTTCGCCGAACAGTCCGATGAATACCGGGCTGAGGTGCTGGGCCGTGGCACGGTGCGTATCGGCGTGGAAGCCATGGTGCGGCTGGGCTGGGACCGCTGGCTGGGTGAAGACGGTATCTTCATCGGCATGCCGGGCTTTGGCGAATCCGGTCCGTACCAGGAACTGTACAACCATTTCGGCATCACGGTGGACGCTGTCGTCGCCGCCGCCAAGAGCCGGCTGTAACAGCCGGCCCTGACGGGGGTGGAAAGAGCAACGGCGCCAGGGGCAACCCTGGCGCCGTTTGCTTTTTTGGGGGGCTATAATACCAACCCGCCGAGGGTTTGACCCTTGGCGGGTTGGAGGCCGGCGACTGCCGGCCCGCGGGCACGTGCCCGCGTAAGCCAAGCTGCCGGATGGCAGCGCCCGGCGCTTGAGGGAACGCAAAATCTCCCTGGATCGGTCACGATCAAGGGAGATTGCTATAAGGCCCCGGTCCTACTCCCCGTCCCGCACCTTGCGCCATTGCACGACGTTGCGGTTATGCTGGTCCAGCGTCTCCGCAAAGGCGTGGCCGCCCGTGCCATCGGCAACGAAGTACAGATAGCGGTTGGCTTCCGGCTTCAGCACTGCCTGCAGCGACAGCAGGCCGGGATTGGCGATGGGGCCTGCGGGCAAGCCATCAACCATGTAGGTGTTATAGGGGCTGTCCAGCTTCCAATCCGCGCGGGTCAACGCCCGGTCGATGCTGCCCTTGCCCTGGGACAGGGCATAGATGATGGTGGGGTCGGATTGCAGCTTCATGCCCTGGCGCAGCCGGTTGACGAAGACGCCAGCCACGCGCGGGCGCTCTGCCGCCACACCTGTTTCTTTCTCCACCACCGACGCCAGGGTGACGGCCTGTTCCTTGGATGTAAGGGGCAGGTCGGGCACACGTTCGGCCCAGAGCCGATCGAGCGCCTTGGCCATATCCGCCTGCATCCGGGCCAGCAGGTCGGAGCGCGCATCGCCATAGGAATAATGATAGGTATCCGGCAGCAGCGTGCCTTCCGCCGGCGCTGCGGCCACATCGCCGGAAAGGGCCGGATCGGCCTTCAAAAGTTCGACAATCTGCCAGGAGGTCAAACCTTCCGGCACGGTGAACCGGCGGACCACCGTCTTGCCGCTGAGAATCAGTTCAATCGCCGCTTTCAGGCTGATGCCGGCAGGGAACGCATATTCCCCCGCGCGCAGGCCCGCCCCATCCCGGCGAAGGCGCATGGCAATGGCCAGTTCCAGCGGATGGCGGGTGACGCCGGCCTCTGCCAGTTGACGGGAGATGGCGGCGACGCCGCTTCCGCGCGGGATGACCAGGGCCTTGTCGGCCACCAGCGGACCGGGACCGGTATATCGCTGCCAGCCATAGAGACCAGCCCCGCCCACCGCAACCAGCAGCAGCAAGAGCAGCACACCAAGCCACAATAGCCAGCGGAACCGCCGACGCGGATTAGGGGGCTGACTGGAAGCAGAGGAATCGGGTTCTGTCAAAGCGATAGGCTCTGGCTGGAACAGGGCCGGCGGGGCGGGCCCGAAACAAAAAGGGCGGGCCCCATGGCGGCCCGCCCTCGTCGTTGCTAGCGGCCTTACTGGAAGGCCTTGAACACCAGGGACGCGTTGGTGCCACCGAAGCCAAAGCTGTTGGACAGCGCGGCCCGGACCTTGCGTTCCTTTGCCACCTTGGGCACCAGATCGGCGCCCTCGGTCCCCTCGTCCGGATCATCAAGGTTCAGGGTGGGCGGCACCACCTGATCACGGATCGACAGCAGGGAGTAAATGGCTTCCACCGCCCCGGCCGCCCCCAACAGGTGGCCGATGGCCGACTTGGTGGAGGACATGGAGGCGCCGGACAGATCATTGCCGAACAGCCGCTTCACGGCCCCCAGCTCGATCATGTCGCCCAGCGGGGTGGAAGTGCCGTGCGCATTGATGTAATCCACCTCGTCCGGGTTCAGGCCGGCCCGCTTCAACGCCATGCGCATGGAACGGAAGCCGCCATTGCCATCTTCGGAGGGCGAGGTGATATGATAGGCATCGCCCGACATGCCATAACCAACCACTTCGCCGTAAATCCTGGCGCCACGCTTCTTGGCGTGTTCCAGTTCTTCCAGCACCACGACGCCGGCACCCTCACCCATGACGAAACCGTCACGGCCCTTGTCATAAGGGCGGCTGCCCTTTTCGGGCGTGTCGTTATAGGCGGTGGACAGCGCGCGCGCGGCGGCGAAGCCGGCGATACCCAGGCGGCTGCAGGCCCCTTCCGCCCCACCGGCCACCATCACATCGGCATCGTCCAGCGCGATCATGCGCGCAGCGTCGCCGATGGAATGGGCACCCGTGGAACAGGCGGTAACCACCGCATGGTTCGGGCCCTTATAGCCATGCATGATCGAGATATGGCCGGAGGCCAGATTGATCAGGCAGGAGGGAATGAAGAAAGGTGAAACGCGGCGCGGGCCTTTTTCGGCCAGCAGCAGTGACGTTTCATAGATGCCGGGAAGGCCGCCGATGCCAGAACCGACGGTCACGCCGGTCCGCTCGAACTCCTCCTCGGTGGCGGGCTTCCAGCCGCTGTCCTTGATGGCCTCATCCGCCGCCGCGATGGCGAACATGATGAAGTCGTCCATCTTCTTCTGTTCCTTGGGCGGAATGAAGAGATTGAGGTTCAGCGTGCCATCGGTGCCATCGCCGCGCGGCACCTGGCCGGCGATCTTGCAGGGAATGTCCGAAATATCGAACCCCTGGATGGTACGGATACCCGACTGGCCTGCGATCAGGCGATCCCAATTGGTCTGCACGCCCACCCCCAGCGGGGTGACGAGACCGAGACCGGTGATGACAACGCGGCGCATGTGTCCGACCTGCGAACGTTAATGGAAAGGGGCACCATTAGGCGGGGCGCCCAGCCCCGGATATAGGGCATCCGCTGAGGCGTTGCGAGGCCGGCGGCGCGCTTTTCTGAAAAACGAAAAGCAGCGCCCCTGCCGGCCCGCCCCGACCTTATATCAGGCCTGCTTCGAGCTGATGAAGTCGATAGCGTCCTTGACGGTCAGGATCTTTTCGGCCGCATCGTCCGGGATTTCGATGCCGAACTCTTCCTCGAACGCCATGACCAGTTCAACCGTGTCCAGGCTGTCAGCGCCCAGATCATCGATGAAGCTGGCCGTCTCCGTCACCTTGGCTTCTTCTGCGCCCAGATGTTCGACGACGATCTTCTTCACGCGCTCAGCAACATCGCTCATTGATTTGACCTTTCAGGATCTTCCGGTGGAACCAGTCTCTGCCTGGCGTTAAGGGCGCTCGGGAAACGGGTGGGCGGCAACGCCCCAAGACCCGGATTTCCCGGGCGCCGTTCGGGAAAGTGCCGTCACTTAACACGAACCGCGACCCCTGACCAGCTTTCACGCGAGGGACAGGGGTGCCGAATATGCGGGGGACGACAGAAAACTAAAGTAGAAACGGTCGCCCGCCCCTATCAGATCATCGCCATGCCACCATTGACATGCAACGTCTGGCCGGTGACGTAACCGGCCTCTGCACTGGCCAGATACAGCACGGCGGCGGCGATGTCATCAGGTGTTCCCAGCTTGCCAGCGGGGATGCGGCTATGCATCGCCGCTTTCTGGTCTTCGTTCAGCACTTCGGTCATGGCCGTGGCGATCATGCCGGGCGCAACGCAATTGACCGTAATGTTGCGGCTGGCCACTTCCTGGGCCAGCGCCTTGGACATGCCGATCATGCCGGCCTTGCTGGCCGCATAATTGACCTGGCCGGGGTTGCCGGTAACGCCAACCACGGAAGTGATGCCGATGATGCGGCCCCAGCGGCGCTTCATCATGCCCTTCAGCAAAAAGCGCGAGAGGCGGAAACCGGCGGTCAGGTTGACATCGATGACCGACTGCCAATCCTCATCCTTCATGCGCAGGATCAACCCGTCACGGGTCAGCCCGGCATTGTTGACCAGAATGTCGACCCCGCCGCCCAGGGCGGCTTCCGCCTGGCGGGCCAGTTCTTCCACCTGGGCCGGGTCGGACAGGTTGGCGGGCACCACAACGGCCCGTTCCCCCAGTTCCGCCGCCAGCGCGTTCAGTGCCGCTACCTTGGTGCCATGCAGGGCCACGGTGGCGCCGTGGGCGTGCAGCACCTTGGCGATGGCGGCGCCGATGCCACCCGAGGCACCAGTGACCAGCGCCTTCTTGCCGTTCAGGTCGAACATGCCTCTACTCCTTGGGAATGCGTTGGGGTCGGGCTATCAGGCCAGGGGGAAAGCGTCAATATCCGCCGGGGCACCAACGGAAATGGCCGCCAGTTCCTTGTCGATGCGCTTGGCGAGCCCCGCCAGCACCTTGCCGGAACCCAGTTCCACCAGCGCCGTCACGCCCTGTTCCTTCATGAACAGCACGCTTTCGCGCCAGCGTACGGCACCTGTGACCTGTTCCACCAGCAGGCGGCGGATGGTTTCCGGGTCGGTCACCGCCGATGCGGTGACATTGGCGACCAGCGGCGCTACGGGCGACCGAATGGCCGTACCGGCCAGGGCCGCAGCCATGGCATCGGCCGCCGGCTGCATCAGCGGGCAATGGAAGGGGGCGGAAACGGGCAGCAGAATGGCCCGCTTGAAGCCACGCTCGGCGGCGATCTTGATGGCGCGTTCCACCGCCGACTTATGGCCGGAAACCACCACCTGCCCCGGTGCATTGTCGTTGGCGGCGCTACAAACCTCCCCCTGCGCGGCTTCGGCGGCGATCTCGCGGGCGGCGTCCAGATCGGCACCCAGGATGGCAGCCATGGCGCCCACGCCCACCGGCACAGCCTTCTGCATGGACTGGCCACGCAGCTTCAACAGGCGGGCCGTATCGGACAGGCTGATGGCACCGGCGGCGCACAGGGCCGAATACTCACCCAGGCTGTGCCCGGCGACGAAGGCCGCCTTAGACAGGTCCAACCCCTTTTCCGCCTGCAGCACGCGGGCCACGGCGACGGATACAGCCATCAGCGCCGGCTGGGCATTCTCGGTCAGCGTCAGGTCACCTTCCGGCCCCTCGAACATCAGGGTAGAGAGATTTTGCCCAAGTGCTGTGTCCACTTCGTCGAAAACCGACCTGGCGACGGCGAAATTCGCCGCCAGTTCCCGGCCCATGCCGACGGCCTGGCTGCCCTGACCGGGAAAGACGAAAGCGCGTGTCATGGTATGTTCCACCCTAATCGAGGTCGGAAAAATGCGGAAAAACCGCCGCTAATCGGCGCTCTTGATAGCGCGTTAACAGCCTTAGTCAAGCCGGGATGCGCAACGGTTCGGGGTTATCGCACTTGAACAGGCCTGCGGGGTCTCCAGGCAACCGTGATCGCAATCAGTGGTTTCGCGCCCCCTCCAATTCGTACAGTCGTTTCACAAATGCGTCCCCCGTCATACCCCAGGCAGCAACAACGTATAAGCGTTCACCGCGCGCATGGCACCGGCCCCGTCATAACCCCGAACATCCACCTGTACCCGCCAGCCGCCGCCGTCGGTGTCCACCGTCACAAGGTTCCAATGCGCAGCGGGGTAGCGTCCATGGCGGATGGCGGATGCGGATGGCACCGTCAGGCTGGGGATCAGGCCCTTTGGTCCTTTCAACATGGCCAGGCTGGCTGTGTGGGCATGGCCGTGCAGCAGCATCTCCGCCCCCACCCTGGCCAGCAGGTGGCGCAGCGCAGCGCCATCGCTCAACCCTTTGCGTCGGCGCACCACGCCCGGCGCGACCGGGTGATGCACCATCACCACGCGAAACAGGTTTTCACGGGCCAGATCGGCCAGCATGTCGCCCAGCGCCTCCAGCTGTACCGTGCCCACCCTGCCGGTGGCCAGCAACGGCGCGGTGGGCACACCGGAATTCACCCCGATGAAAGCCACCGGCCCGCGCCGCCGCAAGGCCGGGAACAGCCCTTCCGGCATGGGCACAGCGGGGGCCGGCGGCTGATCGCCCTGCATATAGTCCCGCCATAGACCCAAGCCGCGTTCGAAGGGCACGAAAACCATCGTGTCGTGATTGCCGGGAATATAGCTGACACGCTGCGGTGGGCCGACCTGGCGCAGCCAGTCCAGCCCACGGGTGAATTCCCCCGGCCAGGAGATATTGGCGATATCGCCGGTGCAGGCGATATGGTCGGGCGCTGCCGCCCCGATATCCGCCAGCAGACAATCCAGCACCGATGGCTGATGCACATGGCGGCGTTTGCGCTGCCATGACAGATAGCTCAACAGTTGTTTGGTGAAAAAGCCGCGCCCGCTGAGCCGGTCGGGCTCCAGCGGCAGATGCGGATCGGAAAAATGGGCGAAGCGGAAAGCGCACATGGGGCGCACCCTACGACGACAGGGCCGCTGCGGCAAAGCCCCCATAGGCAAACGCGCGGCCAGCCTGTATGAAGGCAGCCAAAATCCTCAACGCATCACATGGTATTCCCCCCGTGACCGCTGACAGCAAGCAAGCCCCCGGCCAGCCCCCGATGGGGGCCACCATCGGTTCCAACCCCGTGCGCCTGTGGGGGATGAGTTCGGCGGAACGTTTGCGCCGCGAATTCGTGCGCAACGGGGTGAAGGAAGTGCGCGCCTGGGACGGGCAGGACAAGGGCCGCGCCCAGTTGCTGCTGCGCACCGATTTCGTCTTTGATGAGGTTCTGGTGCGCGATCTGATCCAGGCCCCCGGCACCATTCTGATCGACGGGGAAACCGGCGAACCGGTGGGCGCCCACGCCAATGCGGAACAGGCGACCAGCGTGGCCACGATGCTGGAGGCATCGCGCATCGTGCCGGGCGAACTGGCCGCCAGCATGCGGGTGGTGACGCCGACGGAACTGTCCGGCAGCTATAATCACGCCCTGCGCAAGCGGGAAAACCCGTTCCTGCTGCGGCTGACCCGCGAATCGCTGCCCATGGTGGAAAAGCGCATGTTCGCCGGCAGCTATAAGGGTGTCACCGATATCGTCACCAAATATGTCTGGCCGCTGCCCGCCCGCCACGTCACCAAATGGTGCGCGCTGGCCAAGATGACGCCCAACATGGTGACGGGTATCGGTGCCGTGCTGATGCTGCTGGCCCTGTGGCTGTTCGCCCTGGGTGATTATGGTCTGGGCCTTGTCTGCGCCTGGATCATGACCTTCCTGGATACGGTGGATGGCAAGCTGGCACGGGTAACGCTGACCAGCAGCAAATGGGGCAATGTGTTCGATCATGGCATCGATCTGGTTCACCCGCCCTTCTGGTGGTGGGCCTGGCTGGTCGGTCTGCCGCTGGCCGGTTTCAGCATGCCAGGGGGTGACGGCTGGGTGCTGGCCGTGATCTGGATCGGCTATGTCTCCCAGCGGCTGCAGGAAGGCTATTTCATCAAGCGCTTCAAGATCGACATGCACACCTGGCGGCCTTTCGACGGGTTCTTCCGCCTGATCACGGCCCGGCGCAATCCCAACCTGATCATCCTCACCCTGTTCACCCTGCTGGGACGCCCCGATACCGGCATGCTGCTGGTGGCGATCTGGATCGTGCTGTGCTTTGGCGTGCATATGGCCCAGATCATCCAGGCCGAACGGGCCAGCCGGGACGGTGACATCCGCTCCCACCTTTCCGCCTGACCGGGAAGGCGGCTGCGTTTTCAAATGTCTCGTCTGGGTCTGATCCGTAATCCGAAAAGCCAGCGCAACAAGCAGGGCGGGCGTGACACGCGCGCCCAGGCTGCCGCACTGCTGGGCTTCTATTTCGCCGAACCGGCCACACCGGCGGAACTGCGCGACACGCTGGCCGATTTCGCCGATGACGGGGTGGATACCATCTGTGTCGATGGCGGCGACGGCACGGTGCGGGATGTGCTGACCGCCCTGCCCGCTGCCTTTGGTGACCGACCGCCCCGGCTGGCCATCATGGCATCGGGCAAAACCAACCTGATCGCCGCCGATGTGGGCACCCCCGGCCATGGCCTGCGCGCCCTGGAACGGCTGGTGGGGGCGGCCCAGGCCGACAGGCTGGGGGAACGGGTGACGCGCCGCCCGGTGCTGTCCATCATCTGGCCGAATGGCGAACATGGGCCGGTGCGCGGCATGTTCATGGGTGGCGGGGCCTTCACCCGTGGCACGGAACTGGCCAATTCCCACATCCACCGCGCCGGTTTCACCCAGGGGCCGGCGGTGGCCATGGCCATGGCGGGCGTGCTGGGCCGTGCCCTGATCGGCAACGACCAGCATGGCTGGCTGGCGGGGGAGGCGATGGGCCTGTCCATCGACGGGCAGCCGACCCAGCATGGTAACCGGTTCCTGTTCCTGGCCACCACGCTGCACCGGCTGATTCTGGGGCTCTGGCCCTTCTGGGATCATGGGGAATCGCCGCTGCGTTACCTGGATGTGGCCGCCAACCCGCCGCACCTGCTGCGCGCCCTGCCCCGGCTGGTCAAGGGCAGCCCGAAAGCCTGGATGCAGGAGACGGGCGCCTATCGCAGCGGTGGCGCATCGGTGCTTGACCTGACCCTGCCCCGTCCCTTCATCATGGATGGGGAAACCTATCCCGGCGGCCAGATCCGGCTGTCGGCAAGCGATGTTGTGGATTTCGTGATCCCCTCATGACAGACGGGCTGTTGGACCTGATCGGGCAGGAAAGTGCGGGCCCGCCGCCCGTCCCGGCCCAGGCCGTGGTGGCGGCCCTGGCGGCCCATGGCGGTGATAATATCGCCGCCATCCTGTTCTATGGCTCCAACCTGCGCAGCGGCGATGTGGAGGGGGTGCTGGATTTCTATGTGCTGGTGGACAGCCTGTCCCGCTGGCACCGTTCCCGCCCGCTGGCGCTCGCCACCCGCCTGCTTCCCCCCACCGTGGAATTTTGGGAAGTGCCGTGGCAGGGCCACGTGTTGCGGGCCAAGGTGGCCGTGCTGCGGGCTGACCAGTTTGCCCATGCCGTCCGCCCCGCCAGCCTGGATACCACCATCTGGGCCCGTTTCACCCAACCGGTGATCCTGGCCTTCGCCCGCGATTCGATCACCCGCCACGCCACCCTGTCGGCCCTGGCCGGTGCCGTGGCCACGGCGGCCCGCTGGGCCGTGCTGCTGGGACCGGCAAGCGGCAGGGCACGCCAGTTCTGGGAGGCACTGTTCCGCGCCACCTATGCCGCTGAATTGCGGGTGGAAAAGGGGGAACGCGGTGTCAGCCTGGTGGAACATGCGCAAGCACGCTATGCCGCGCTGCTGCAACCAGCTTTGACCGCTGCCGGCATCGGCTTCCAGGTTGACGGGGAAATCGTCACCCCCGCGCTGACCGATGCCCACCGGCACAGCGGACAAACCGCCTGGGGGCGGCGGCGTTCCGTCGGCAAGCTGCTGAATATCGTCCGCCTGGTGAAGGCCGCCTTCACCTTCAAAGGCGGGGTCGATTATATCGTCTGGAAAATCCAGCGTCATTCGGGGGTGAAACTCGATCTGACGCCCTGGCAGCGGCGGCACCCGATCCTTTCCGCCCCCCTGATCCTGTACCGGCTGCGGCGGCTGGGGGCCATCCGCTGATGGGCGGCAACCAGACGCTTGCCCATTATGACCAGCACGCCGCCGCCTATGACACGGCCTTCGCCGCCCACGACACCAGCGACGCCATTACACGGCTGATGGCCGCCCTCAACAGACCGGCACCGACGGTGCTGGAACTCGGCTGCGGCAATGGCCGCGATCTGCTGGCCCTGCAACAGGCTGGCAGCAGGGCGGAGGGGGTAGAGGGGGCCGCAGCCCTGGCCCGGATCGCTGCCAGCCGGACAGGGTTGCCCATTCACCATTTCGATCTGCTGTCCCCGCAACAACCGCCCTGGCAGGGGTGGCATTTCGATGCGCTCTACGCCCATCACCTGCTGTTCCATCTGCCCAGCACCACCCTGCCCTGGCTGCTCTGGCGGGCACGGGACTGGCTGGTGCCGGGTGGGTTGTTCTATCTCTGCGATGCCACCGGCGACGGGTTGGAAGGCACCATGCCGGATGGGCGGCACATGGCCTTGCGCCGGCCACAGACCATGCATCGGCTGATGCGGGATGCGGGTTTTGAACGGGTGGAGGAATGGCGTCGCCCCATCGGCGCGCCCCGGCGGCAACAGGGCTGGCTGGCCGGCATCTGGCGCAAAATCGGCGAATAAAAAAGGGCGGCGCCAGCGGCACCGCCCTTTTTCATCAACGCTCTCAGCCAACGCTTATTCGGCTGCCTGGACCATGCCGGGCAGCACGCCAAGGCGGCGTCCGACCTGGGCAAAAAGCTCAATCGCCGTATCGATCTGCTGCGGCGTATGTGCGGCGCTGACGCTGGAACGCAGCAGGGCAAGACTGTTCGGCGTCGCCGGCGGCAAGGCCAGATTAAGATACAGACCGGCCTCCAACAAACCATTCCAGAAGGCGATCGCCAGTTCCTTGGTCGGCAGAGCGACGGCGACAATAGGGTTCGCCACAGGCCCGACCTGGAAGCCCAGGTTGCGCAAACCGTCATACAGCCGGCGGGAATTGGCATTCAAGCGCAGGCGCAGGCCCGGCTCCTCCTGCATGCGCTTCAGCGCCTGCAACGAGGTCGCGATGACCGATGGGGGCAGCGAGGCGGTGAACATATACGGGCGGCACGCCACCCGCAAAATGTCAAAATCCGGCAGGTCCGCGACGCAGAAGCCACCAACCGCACCCAAGCTCTTGGAGAAGGTACCGACGATGAAATCAACGTCCGCTTCAACCCCGACTTCCTCTGCCAGACCGCGCCCGGTTGCACCCAGCACACCCATGGAATGGGCTTCGTCCACCATCAGGAAGGCCCCGGCCTCCCGCTTGACCTGGGCGAATTCCTTCAGCGGAGCGGTATCGCCCAGCATGGAATAGATGCCTTCAACCACCACCAGCTTGTTGCCGGGATGGTCGGACAGGCGGCGCAGGCGCTTATACAGGTCATCCGGGTCGTTGTGGCGGAAGCGCACAACCTGGCCCGTGGTCATCTTGGCCGCATCATAGATGCTGGCATGGCTGTCGCCATCAATGACCAGGATATCATCCTTGCCCACCAGGGTCGAGATGATGCCCAGGTTCGCCTGATACCCGGTGGTGAACACCATGCAATGCTGGCGACCGTAGAAATCGGCCAGAGCCGTTTCAAGGTCGCCATGGCCGGCATAGGAACCGTTGGCGATGCGGGAACCCGTGGTACCGGTGCCCTGTTCGACCAGCGCTTCGACACCCTTGTCGATGCAGCTTTGATCGAAGGTCAGGCCCAAATAATTGTTCGTACCCAGCAGAATGGTTCTGCGACCATTCAAAACCCCCTCGGTCGGGGACAAAATGCCCTCGAATCGAACGGAGAACGGGTCGCGGCCAATGGCGGCCATCTTCTGGTACGATTCACGCAGCTGGGTGAATTTAGCGAGAATTGTCATGACTCAGGCGCGCCCCCGGAGATCCTGAATGGTCCTGGCCAGGTCTCCAATGGTTTCGACCTCCGCGATCCGCTCCAGCGGGATCGAGACGTCGAATTTATCCTCCAGCACCATCACGAAATCCATCACAGCCAGGGAATCCAGGCCGAGGTCGCGCGTGATATTGGTGTCCGTCGTGATGGTGACCGGCGTTGGCAGGGTTGGCCCCAGGGCAGAGATTATCTCTTCAACGATCTCGTTGAGGTCAGCAGTCATAAAATCGCCCCAGGGTATCAAAACAACAGTCGACGTGACGTGCTGTTATGGTGGTTGTATCAGCCGACCGCACAGGTGCCCCCCTATACGATCAGAAAAGCGTCACGTTCCGGTAAGGTAAATGCAACGCCCATGGATGCAAGAACAAACCACAGCCAACCGGTCACCGCAGTGACAGAAGACACAGCAATGGGTAATTCCGCAACACCTTGTCGCACATAAAAAGGGCAGGAACTATATCCAGCCGTGAGAGCGGTACCAGTCGGCAGTGATACGGAAACCCTCCTCAAGACCGATACGGGGTCGCCACAGGCCCGAATCCGGCATGTCGGATGCCGCCACCGTCCAGTCGGTATGGAGAATTTCGCGCACCTTGCCGCTGGTGAGCATGACAGCCTGACCCGTCACACGGGCCCGCAACGCGCCAAACCCGCCAAGCATATGCAGCAGGGCATCCGGAACCCGCACCCGTGCAGCGCGGCGCCCCACGGCAAGGGCCGCCTGATCCAACAGCCTATCCCAGCTGTAGCCGGCATGATTACCATCACACAGGGCAAAGCAGCGCCCACTGACAGTCGCACCCGCCAGGGCTGTAATAGCATGGGCAGCGTCAGCAACATGCAACATGGCCAGCCGCGCCGCTGCACCGCCCATCACCGGCACGACCGGGCCGGAGGCCGCCTTGAACAGGGGAAGCGTTTCACGATCCCAGGGGCCATAAATCGCAGGGGGGCGGATGATCAGCCAGTCTTCACCAGCATAGGCGGCGATCGCTGCCATTTCCCCAGCCCGTTTGCTGGCCGCATAATCGGACAGTTCGTGCGCCCGCGCGGCAAGGCTGGATATTACCAGGAAGCGGGCCCGCGGCGCATGCTGTGCCACAGCACGCCCGATCCGGGTTGACCCCCCTTCATTGATCGCAAAGAAGTCCCGGCGGCTGGCTGCCTTGATCAATCCGCCGGCATGGATGACAATATCCGCGCCGCCGACCAGCCGGGCCAACGCCCCCTCGTTGCTCAAATCACCGGGCACCAATTGGGGATGGACACCATCCAACAGGGGATGGGCCGGATCCTGGCGCACCAGAAGGCGCGGTTGATATCCCACCCGCCAGAGGGCCGCCACAAGATGACGCCCCAAGAAGCCTGTGCCGCCCGTTACCGCCACAACCGGGCGAGGCCTGCCCTGCTGGCCGTCCGGCAAGCCCATATCAGGCCGCCTGCGGCCCGAATTCGCCCTTCTGGTACATCTGCCTGGCCTTGGTGCGGCTGAGCTTGCCCGAGGAGGTCTGTGGCAAGGAATGGGTGGGCACCAGCACCACCTTCACATCCAGCCCATGGGCGGAACGCAGCACGCCGGCCACCTCCGCCGCCAGGGCGGCGCGGGCCTCGGGCTGGGTCGGGCGGCACTGCACCAGCACCGTCACCACCTCGCCTGCCTCGCTATCGACGGAAAAGGCGACAACATCACCGCTGCGCAGCGACGGCACCGCATGTTCTGCCGACCATTCCAGATCCTGCGGCCAGATATTGCGTCCATTGACCAGGATGAGATCCTTGGCCCGACCGGTGATGACAATCTGCCCATTGCAGAGATAGCCCAGGTCACCGGTATCCAGCCAGCCATCGGCGGACAGCACCGCCGCCGTCTCCTCCAGCCGGTTGAAATACTCCCTCATCAGGGAGGGGCCACGGGCAAAAATGCGCCCGACCAGCCTTTCGGGCAGAACATTGCCATCACTGCCCCGCACCTGCAGGTCATGTTCCGGCAGAACCGAGCCGTTCAACACAAACTCCCGCGTGCGAAGGGTGTCCGGCCCCGGAGCAACGGCCACCCCGTCATTTTCCAGCCGATCCAGATCGACCAGATCGGTGACGATGCCAACGTCCAGCGGCGCGAATGACACGGCCAGGGATGCCTCCGCCATGCCATAGGAGGGGACAAAAGCCTCCCAGCGAAAGCCGCGCTGCGCAAATGCTTCGGCGAATTTGCGCATGATCCCCGGACGCACCATGTCGCCGCCGATACCGGCCCCGCGCCAGGCGGACAATTCCAGCCCTTCGGTGGAGGCCGTCTCTGCGCGGCGGGCCGCCAGTTCGTATCCGAAACTGGGGCTGTAGGAGAGGGTGGCACCATTGCGGCTGATGAGTTGCAGCCACAGCAATGGCCGGCGGGCGAATTCGCGCGTCGGCAGATAATCGACGGAAATCTGGCAGACCAGGGGCGTCAGCAGGAAGCCAACCAACCCCAGATCATGATAGAGCGGCAGCCAGGAAACGCAGCGGTCCTTGGCCGTGATCTTCAAGCCGTGGTCCGTGATGGCACGGGCGTTCGCCATCAAGGCGCGCTGGGTAACGGCCACACCCAGGGGAAAGCGGGTGCTGCCGCTGGAGAATTGCAGATAGCAGAGATCGTCGGGCGCGATGGATGGCAGCGTCACACCATTGCCGTCCACATCCGCAAACTGCGCCAGGGTCCCCACCACCTTCATGCCCAGCCCGTCGGCGGCGGCACGCAACCATTCCTCCAGATTGGCGGGGGCCAGGGCGGCGCTGGCATCGGCCCCCTGCATCATGCGGCGGATATGGTCGATATAGGCATCTTTGCCGCCGAACGCCGCCGGCAGCGGCAGCGGGGCGGGCACCAGCCCGGCAAACTGGCAGGCGGCGAAGGCACGCATGAAATCGCCATCACTTTCAGCGATGACCGCCACGCGGTCACCCTTCACCAGCCCCTTGGCCAGCATGCGACGGGCGATATCCAGCGCCTGCGTGTAGAGCAGTGCATAGGGCAGAGCCTCCGTCAACTCCCCCTTGCCGGAATAGAAATTCAGCCCCGTCTCCCCCTGCCCCGCATAGGCGATCGCGTCGGCCATCGTGGCGAAATCCGCCAGTCGGGACGGCAGAGCGTGAAATGAAGGCGTAGGACGAAGCATAGCGTACGGATCCGGATGCTTACGGGGGTATGTACCCGCTGGTCTAAGTAGGAACCGCCACAGGCACGCGACCGCTTACGCAGGCTGCAACACCGACGGTGATGGGCGCTCATACCAGAGGCAGGGCGTCGGGGCAATCAATGTGCATCACACCTGCGTAAATGCGTCTACCCCAAACCGTCGAGATAGGCTGCCAGAAGCTGGGCATTGTATCTTCCGGGATATTCCTGAGCGGAATCGAAGGTCTCCAACACGGCCTGATGCTGCTGGGTTTCGTACTGCGCATGGGTGGCAAAAGCCCGGTCGATAGCCGCGACGATCCCATCCGGCGCATCCAGCACCGGACCGAATGTCCAGAACCGGTAATATGGGTTGTCCCGCCACGCCGCCGCATGGGCATTGAGGAACAGGCAGGGTCGCAGGCGATCTTGCAAAAACTCGTAAACCTGGCTGCTGACATCCCCGAGGTAGAGATCGGCGGCCATCGTATAGGTCATGTCCACGCAGGCATTGCTGCCCAGGTCGATGCGCATATGAGGCAGATCGCCCCAGGGCGCGAACGCGGCATGGCGGGCGGGCGTGGGGGGATCGAACAGCCGCACATGCGGCGCGAAGATCAGATTATAGCGGTCCTGTGCCGCCATCTGTTCCAGTATCCGCCGCCCGAAGCGGGGCCAGGATGACAGTTCCCCCTTGAAATGGGGATTATAGAGCACCGTCGGGCGGCCATTGCTGAACAATGGCGGGCGATTTTCCTGAAGCCGGCGGACAATATCCAGCTTGGCATAGGCCCCCACGGCATAATGGCCCGGACGCAGATAGCCGGCCTTCAGCAACTGCCCGGCGGTGCGCGGACTTGGCAGCAGGTTGAAATCAAAATATGCGGCGCGGGGATCGATGGTGACTTCCCTGTCCCCTGCCCCATGTTCGGTATTGATGAGGCGGGGCCGCATCACACCCATCCGCCGCAGCCAGAGGCTGGTCTTGTCGGTGACGACAAGTGCGTCCAGCCGGTTGAGGGCACGGCGGTTATGGAACAACGTGACGATCTTGGGCGGTAAACCCAGGCCCCATGCATGGCGGGCCAGCCGGATAGCCCCGGGCTGCCCCAGCAGATGACAGGTCACCCGCGCGCCTGGATAGAGCGGGATCAGGCGACCGATGTAATCCAGGTGTTCCGGAGTCGCGCCCCACAGCTCGACCGTGATATCCGGACGCAGAATGGACAGTTCCAGTGCCGTCGGCAGGCTGTGGAGAATCTGGTGTTTCTGGGTGTTGTACAGGAAGCCGACGCGCAAATTCCCTCCGTCATTCCGTCGCGGCCAGCCGCTGGCGGAACCAGCGCATCACCGGCAGCAGAAACGCCACCATAACCAGCACGGCGGAGAACATGCGGGCCCAGCCGGCGCCGATCAAGCCATATTGCTGGATGCAGACAAGCAGCACGGGCATATAGGCAATGGTGGTCCAGATACGAACCTTCAGCGCCGTCTGCGCCTCCCCGCCGGAAACCAGCACCGGTTCCAGCGGAAAGGACCAGATGCCCAATACGGCAGCGGCCACCAGCCACATCATCACCGGAAAGGCGGGCACGAATTCCGGTCCGATGATCAGGCGCAGGCAAATCTCCCCCAGGAACCAGCAGATGACAAGCGCCAGCAGCGCACCGGCACCAGCCAGCATGGCGGAACGTTCCACCAGAGCCCGCATCTCCCTGTGCTGGCCGGCAGCCGTCATGCGTGCCAGTTCCGGGTAAATTGCCGGGATCAGCAGCTTGGCGGGCTTGGCCAGCGCCTCCCCCAATTGGCGGGCGATGCGGAACAGGGCGGCATCCCTGGGCCCCAGCATCCAGCCCACGGCCAGCGTGCCGACATGGGTGAAGGCCAGTTCCAGGGTCGATGACAGGTTGGTGGACCAGACGAAGCCCCAGATCCCGTCGAAACCGCGTGTCATCGGCTGTCCGTCGCCGCGCCAGCGGAAACCATCCAGCAGCCCCCGCTTTCCCAGTTCCCGCCACCCGGCCCAAACCAGATAGATACCAGCCACGGCCGTGGCAATATACCAGGCAATCAGGAAGCCGATCATCCCCCCGCCCAGCACCCAGACAAGGCCGCCGCCCACCATGCGGATCACCGCCCCCAAGGTGCTTTGAACCGACTGAATATCAAACCGGTCGATCAGGCGCAGCACGCCGGTGGGCGTGGCCTGCACCATGAACAACACAGAGGTGACGTAGATCAGCGCCGCCGGCATCAGTTCGGCAGGCCAGTCGAAATGCGGGCCAGCGATCCAGGCCACGACGACCGACAGGAACATGCCGGCCACCGCGCTCCAGCCATCCAGCAGCATGGTAAAGCGCAGCAGGCGCTGGAAATCGCCCTTTCGCCCTTCCGCCAGAGCCGGCGTGCCATAGCGCAGCACCGCCTGCCAGGACTGGAACTTGGCGATTTCCCCAATGGCCTGGGTGAATGTGTGGATCAGCACCAGCACGCCAAACTGTTCCACCCCCAGCGCGCGGGCAGCGATGGCCAGGCCCGCCAGCCCGGCAATGGCATTCACCGTTTTGCCGCCCAGCAGAATGCCGGCATTGCCGAACAGGCGGCGCATCTTGTCATCCGCAAACCAGGCAAAGCGCTTCGACGCAGGGGTATCTTCAGGTGGCGGCATGATCGCAAAATGGGAAGTGAACGCTTGAGCAAGCGGAAAATGGCGGCAAGATGTAGCAGCCGGAATTCGTGCCGGGAAGGGCACCCATGCGCCGGCCTATCCGAAAGGGCCGCGACCAAGCGTCCATATCTGTGACTATTATCACTTTAATGCGGTATCGGTCGGCCTAAATGTCATGTTCATCCAAGCCGTCCGGTGCGGTAATCCGCATGATGAAGTCTTTCAAAGCGCAGTAGGTTCGATCATGGTCCGTCATATGCCTGCCCCCCCCAAGCGCCGCCGCGGTATCGCCGCGCTGTTGGCTGCTGCCTTGCTGTGCACGGTGACGACCGCAGGTGCCATGGCACAGGAGGGCCGGACACCACAGGCAAACAGCGATGATGCCAATGATCCGCTGGAATCGGTGAACCGTGGCATCTTCTGGTTCAATGAAGGTGTTGATTATGTGCTGCTCCGCCCGGCGGCGGAGGTTTATCGCACGGTTGTGCCCGATCCGGCCCGCACCGGGATTCGCAACGCGCTGCGCAACCTGCGCTCTCCGCTGGATCTGGCCAACCAGTTGCTGCAGGGGGATGTGGAAGGGGCGGGCAACGTGATCAAGCGTTTCGCCATCAACTCAACCGTCGGTCTGGCTGGTCTGATCGACGTCGCCGCCGATAATGGCATAACCTACGAATATGAAAGCCTGGACCAGACTTTTGCCGTATGGGGTGTGCCGGAAGGCCCCTATCTGGTGTTGCCGGTCCTTGGTTCGTCCAGCGTGCGCGATGCCTTCGGAACGGTCGGCGAATATTTCGGCGATCCGGTCTCCAATTACGCATCCAATACGGATCGTGACTGGATCAGCTACACCCGTGCCGGGCTTTATGCCGTGGATACACGGGCGGAATATATCGATGCCCTGGATGACGTGAAGCGCAACAGCTTCGATTACTATGCGTCCATGCGTTCCCTGTATCGCCAGCGGAGAGATGGCTGGATTCGCGATGGCAAGGCGGACGTGTCCCAGATGCCGGACATCCCGGACTACGATAACTGAATTTACGCTTCCCGATCGCCCCTGTTCCGCCCCGCCATCGCCCGATGGCGGGGTTTTTGTTGGCGACCGATTTCAGCCCCCAAGCAGCCCGTGGACCGACTCCACCAGATTGCGCAGGCTCAGCAGGATGATGATGACTGCAACCAGGATCATCATTGGCTTGTCCGGCAATTTCTGCGTCACCATGGCAGCAAAAGGGGCGGCGATCACACCACCCAGAATCAACCCCAGGATCGCCGGCCAGAGATCCAGCCCGATGGTCAGCACAAAGGTGCAGGAGATGACGGTGGTGACGAAAAACTCGGCCAGATTGGTGGAGCCGATGGCATAGCGCGGCGTCGTACCGGCACCGATCAGGGTACTGGCAACCATCGGCCCCCAACCGCCACCACCAATGGCATCCAGGAACCCGCCGCCGACACCCAGCGCCCGCACCCTGTTGGCCGATAGTTCCGTCGCCGGCGGTGGGTGCAGGGCTTTCCACAAAATCAACCCGCCCATGCCCACCAGATAAATCGATATGACCGGCTGGATAAGATCACCGGAAATGCCGGTCAGCAGATAGGCACCAATGGCACCGCCGATCATGCCGGGAATCGCCAGCCGCCAGACCAGTTCCGGACGGATATTGCCCCGCCGCCAATGGGCGAAACCGGAAGCACCGGTGGTGAACATCTCCGCCACATGCACACTGGCGCTGGCCGTGGCGGGTGGAATGCCCAACGACATCATCACACTGCTGGCGGTCACGCCATAGGCCATGCCGATGGCACCATCCACCATTTGCGCGGCGAAACCCACGGCCATGAACAGCAGGATATCTTCAATCATGCGCTCTTTCCTGGCTGTCCCGTCTGTGAAGCGGAAGAATGCGTTGTGGATGATGACATATCAATGATCGTGGCCAATGTCTGTGCCATATGCGGTGGCGGTTCCGCTACCGCGGATACAGGCCTGCCCCCGGCAAAGGTGAAACTGACCGCCCTGGCCAGCAGATGCAGGCCGGTCGGGGGCGGCATCTGCGCCCCATAAATCGGATCACCCAGCAACGGCATGCCGGAATAGGCGCAGTGGGCGCGGATCTGATGCATCCGACCGGTACGCGGATGCAGTTCCAACCAGGACAGCCGTCCATTGCTGCCCAACAGCCTCCAGTCGGTCAGGGCGGGTTTCCCCTCCAGATCGACCACCACCTTGGACGTGCCGGGAATGCGCACCTTCAGCAGCGGCATGTCGATGGTACCCGAATTCCAGCGGGGCCGCCCCTCCACGATGGCCCAATAGGTTTTGGTGACCTTGCCCGCCAGGAACAGATCGCCGATCCGGGCCGCGGCCGCCGCGTCGCGTGCCAACACCAGGCAGCCGGCAGTGTCCTTGTCCAGGCGATGGGCCAGACGCGGCGCTTCCGGCCGGTCATCAGCCAGATGGGGCAGATACAGTTCCAGATGGTCGGTTGTCTTGGTGCCGTAATGCACCGGCAACCCGTAAGGTTTGTCGATCACCAGCACATCGGCATCCTGGTAAAGCACGCGGGCACGGATATCCGCCGCCGTCATCGAACCTGTCAGGGTCATGGTGGCGTGCTCATTCGGCATTCAGCCGGGCTTCGGCCATGTCGGCGAATTCCTGCAGGGCCGCATCACGCCAATGTCTGGTGCGGCGCAGTTCCGTCTGGGCAAGGGACAACACCCCGCGCGCCAGCGACCCCTCGCTGCCGGACAGCGGATCGGCTTCCTTCAGGCGCTGGGCCACGGTACGAATCAGGCCGGGATCCATCAACCCCATCCAGCCCGTCGCATCCTCCCCCAGCCGCCCGCCCAGTTGTGCCAACCGGATGGCATGGGCCAGACGCTGCGCAGCAGAAGCGTAGCCATTGCGGGAGAAGCAACCACGATAGGCATCGCGCAGGCTGGCCACCACATTGTCATGGAACGAGGAAAAGCCGGTTCCCCAGAACAGGCTGCGTTTCAGCACGCCCCGCCAGCGGGTGCAGAAGGACAGGGTCCAATCCAGTGCCTCGAAATCCGCGATCGGCCGTCCGGCGCTGCGGCCTTCGGCCAGACAGCGTTCCTCCAGCATCGGATAAAGCTCCGCCTCCACCCGCCGGACCATGCGATCCAGGAAATCGCGGGCCAGGCCGCCATAACGCAAATGGTTGATCAAATCCAAATCCTCGAACAATGACAGCAGAATGTCGAGGTTGGACAGTTCGCGGTCCAGCATCTCCCGCCGGGCCAATGGTAAGGACAACCCGACCCGCACCAGTTGCCCCACCCCCATCGCGGCCATGATCTCTTCAGTCAGGGCATGGCAGGTGCGGCCCAGATGGCGGGTCAGGGCGATGACCGTCGGCTCCTGCCAGGGCTGCGGCCCGTGCAGCAGGATCATCCGCCCGGCAACATAATTGCGATCCACATGCAGCAGGGCCAGGGGGGCCATAACCCCGACGGTCGGCACCAGCGCTGCCGACCGCGCATCCAGCCCCCTGCCAGGGTCACCCACCATGGCAGCAAGCGTGTCCGGATCGCGGGCAGCGCGGCGCAGTTCCTCGTGCAGTGCGATCATCGCCGAGCCATTTGCCAAGATGCCCAGCATCAGCCGCAAATCCTCCATCGCCAGCGGACGCGGATCGAACCCCAGCCGGATGCGCCTTGCCTCCAGCCCGCGCCAGCGGTTGGTCTCCTCCAGGAAGGGGCGAACAGCGCCGGTCGTTCCCAGGGTCGCTGTCAGAACTTCTGCCGTGCGCCTGGCCATATCGGCCTGCAGCTGCACCACTTCGGGCAGCCTGAAAACCGCACGTAGCGGGCGGGACAGGGCACGTTCGGCCAGCATTGCATCCGCCTGACGGGCGAATGCACCGATCGATTTGTCCACCAGACGCACCCAGAGTGCGCCGATATCCAACGGGTGAAGCGTGCCGGGGCTGGCGAACTCAGGCCGCAGCAAGGCCGCATCGCGGGTCATGTATCGCTGGAACAGCTCGGTGAAAAGCCGTCGCGCATGCTGCCGCCGCAAGGCGTTCAGCTTGTCCACCAGCGCACGACGCACCGCCTGCCGGCGGGCATTGTTTCCTTCCAACTGCTCCAGTTCCTCGAACAGCCGGTCGGCTTCCTCCGTCGGCAGACGGGCGACCAAGTCGTTGATTGTATTCTCTGGAACGTTCATGGCAATTCCGGCAAGGGGCCGTTTTGACAACTGTCTAACGTGCTTTCGCCCCGGTCACACGAAATTCTTGTCTCACCTATGCGATTGCACGCCCGTCAGAAACCACACGGACATGTGCATATGCCCGGCGTTGCGGCACCAGGGGTTCCATCAACAGCCCTTGGTAGGGGGCTGGCCCCTGGAACGATCGCCCTGCCGGCAGATGTCGCACCATCGGCAACGGCATTCTCCGCTTGGGAGCGCCGGCTTCCCGCAACCACGCCCTCTTCCGGGGGGCGAGCGATACCGGCAACCGCATCCTCATCCTGCGACCGCCGGACGCCGGCAATCACACCCTGTTCCTGGGAGCGTCGGCTTCCCGCAACCGCGCCCTCTTCCGGGGGACGAGCGATACCGGCAACCGCACCCTCATCCTGCGACCGCCGGACGCCGGCAATCACACCCTGTTCCTGGGAGCGCCGGCTTCCCGCAACCGCGCCCTCTTCCGGGGGACGAGCGATACCGGCAACCACTTCCTCATCCTGCGAGCGCCGGACGCCGGCAATCACACCCTGTTCCTGGGATCGTCGGCTTCCCGCAACCGCGCCCGCCTCCATGGTAGGAGCGATACCGGCAACCGCCCCCTGTTCCTGAAGCAACCGGTCACCCACAGACGCGCCACCCTGGCGCAGCGGAGCGGATAAAATCGTGGAATCGCTCCTTTCCGCATCGCGGCTGATGATCATGCCCGTTTTGTCGGTATCACCATCGTTGCGAGTTCCTGCGAGCGGTCCACCCTGGGTATCATCGTTATCAACGGCGACCAGTCGATCCGCCGCCCTGCCATCCACGCGAACCACGTTGTCCCCCAACGCCACCGTCGTGCTGGTGGCAGGGTTGATCACCTCTCCACCAACAAGCTGAATCTGGGTGGTGACACCGGTTGTTTGTGTAATCGCGGTAGAGATTGCCCCCAGATCGAGGGGGGCGTCGGCATAGATCACAGGGTTCTCCACCATCACCACCATCACAGGCTTTCCGCGAGAGAGGCTTTCCCAGGCATTCAGCCCGACGCGCGCCCTGGCGGCCACCATCGCCACTTGCGCAGACCCGCCAGTTGCGTTGGTTATCTGCAGGTTCCTGATTTCCAGTTCAGGGGGCAGGCCACCCGCCCCTGCCGGCAATGCCCGGATTTGCACACCCCGCAACTGCCCGTCATTCAACGACGCCAAAACCCGATCGGCATGCGCCGGCAGGTCAAGAGCGAAGGGCGCCGCAATCAACATCACAGCGATGACGATGCAGCCATAAAACAAGAACCGCAACAACCAGCGCAGGGGCGTTAAAAGAAGGCGCAGCATGATCTGGATGAACCATTGGATTTGAATATAACTATTCCGCGCACCCTACCTCTTTTGGAGGGGTGGCATCCATCCGATATCTCGTCCGATATGAAGCGTTGCAGCCGAAGGCAGAAGCGTGAACCATGTTCCTGCCATTCTTTAACCCGCTTCGCCGGTGTCCGCCCCATGTCACCGCCCTCCCCCACCCATTTCGTTTTCCGCTGGCGTGACGAGGCGGGAAAATGGACTGCGCTGGATTGCTGGGCAACCAGCCGGAGCGAGGCGGAAACCTATGCGCGCCGCGCCGGTTGGCCAGGTCATGACGGAACACGTCTTGGCCGCTACAGGGCGTGGCTGAAGGCAACAATCCGGGACGATGCCGAAATTTGAAAAAGGGACTTGACGGCAGCAGCGTATTTCAATACACAGCGGCTCCCGATCGGATTGGCGGTCAGCGGCACTGTAGCTCAGCGGTAGAGCAGGGGACTCATAAGCCCTTGGTCGCGTGTTCAAATCACGCCAGTGCCACCATCCGAAAGATGACTGACGCCAAGTGCTTGTTTTTCCTATAAAACAGCAGCCGATTGAAATGACGGATTTAGGCACTGTAGCTCAGCGGTAGAGCAGGGGACTCATAAGCCCTTGGTCGCGTGTTCAAATCACGCCAGTGCCACCATAGAATTGCCCCGCCGGCCTTCATGCCGGGCGGGGCAATTTTTTTTGGTTCTTTTTTTTGGGGGGCCTGACGTCCCCTTCCAGCCGCGCCACATGGTTGGCCTATACCGAGGGTCATGGATAATGACCCTTGTGAAGCGTTGTACGAAGCCAAACGGCGCGGCAGGAACCGGACGGTGCATTACCCGGCACTGGTGCCCGAACTGTCATTGGGGTTTCCGCACCACGATTGAACTGCCCGTCCGTCCCGCCTACCATGGCGGGAACAAAGACGGAGGAAACCATGCCCACCCCTGTCGGTCCCGGCGCGCCCGCAGCGCCCGGTACCATTGACAGCCTGACCGGTCTGGAAGCTTTGTACGGGGTACCGGGCAAGTCCTCCATCGTCAAGGAGACCAACCGGTTGACGCCGGGATACCGGCGCATGATGGAGGCCTCCCCCTTCTATGCTCTGGCGACGGTCGGGCCGGAAAGGCTGGATGTATCCCAGCCTAGTGACCAGACAGGATTCGTCAGCGTGCTGTGGATCAGCATCGCCAGCATTTATTTCCAATGCGCCCGCGCGCTGCTGCGCTCCCGGCTCTGGCAGAACGCGATGGAACGCCCGGACGGGCTGTCCATGCCCGGCGCATTGATCGCAAAGACGAGTAGCGTGGCCTATGGTGGTCCCGATTACGATGCGCAGCCGGCCGCGCGGCTGCCGATATTGCTTTATTAAGGGAGCATCTGGAATGGCCCGTCGCCGCCCATCGCTTTACCTGGCCCCCGCCATCCTGCTGGCCCTGATCTTCGTGGTCGTGCCGGGGCTGCCCTTCGACATCCTTCCCGACAATGTGCGGCAAGTGTGGGATGGGCTGGTCGCCCCCATCCGTAACCCCGTCACCCATTTCTGGTGGGGCTATATCCGGGGCGCGACCCAACAGCCGCTGTTCAATCTGGTCAGTTACCTGACCCAAGTGGCCATTCTGGTGATACCCTGGGTCATCATCCGGCTGCTGTGGATCAGGCGGCAACGCGCCGCTGGGCGGTTCCGCTGATCCAGCCGCCACCCAGCATCCGCTCCCCGTCATAGAATACGGCAGCCTGACCGGGGGAGATGCCGAACTGTGCCTCCTCCAGATCCAGCGTGGCGTTGCCGTCGCCGTGCAGCAGCAGCACGGCCGAGGCCGGATTCTGGGCCGACCGCAGCTTCACCATAACCGGCATCGGCACGCCCGTGGCGGGGCTGCCCAGCCAGTTGACTTCGCGTACCTGCACCCGGTCGCGCGCCAGGGCCGTGCGGGGGCCGATGATCACCTGATTGGCCACGGGGTCAACGCGGACGACGTAAAGCGGATCAGCCTCGTCCCCGCCCTCCCCCTTGCGCCCGCCAATGCCCAGGCCCCGGCGCTGGCCGACGGTGTAATTGATAACCCCGTCATGCCGGCCCATCAATGTGCCATCGACATGCACGATCTCCCCCGGGCGCACGGCACCGGGGCGCAGCTTTTCCACCACCTTGGCGTAACCGCCGGTGGGCACGAAGCAGATATCCTGGCTGTCGGGCTTGTCCGCCACGGCCAAGCCCAAATCGTCGGCGATGGCGCGGGTTTGCGTCTTTGGCTTCATACCCAGGGGGAAGCGCAGGAAATCCAGCTGTTCCTGGGTGGTGGCGAACAGGAAATAGGACTGATCGCGGCTGTGATCCGCCCCGCGCAGCATCTGTGCCTTGCCATCGGCGCCGATAATGCGACGGGCATAATGGCCGGTGGCCATGCAATCGGCCCCCAGTTCACGCGCCTGATCCAGCAGATCCTTGAACTTGACCGTCTGGTTGCAGCGCACGCAGGGGATGGGCGTTTCGCCCTTCAGATAGGTATCGACGAAATCATCCATCCCCTGCGT
>Ga0209373_10000575_pt1 | contig 56936 bp, 79 predicted proteins | sample Higcelweek5metaG_FD_187173 | JGI IMG/M metagenome (GOLD analysis project Ga0209373, IMG submission 187173) | Freshwater pond sediment microbial communities from the University of Edinburgh, under environmental carbon perturbations - High... | ecosystem: Environmental > Aquatic > Freshwater >... | reverse complement strand
TTTACAAGAATATATAATTCTTGTCGAAGAATGGATACTATTTTATAACACTACTAGATTAAAGTCAAAACCTAAGAAATAAATCTTAGGTTCTTTTTTTATTGTGAACTATTTGGGGTTCACTTCAAAACTTAGTTCTTTTTATATATAAAAAAAGAAAGGAGATTAATTATGAAATATACTTATTTAAAACCTGATCTTGAAAACTTATCTCAAGGAGCAAGGATAGCTTATGTAAGACAACTTAGAAGAATGACTCAAGATGAAGTATCAAGCAAATTAGGTTTAACTGGAGAATGTAAAAGAAGAAGTATGACCAGATATGAAAGGGGGAATAGAATTCCTAAACAAGAAAGACTAGAAGAACTAGCTAGAATATTTAATGTTAATGTTAGATGTCTAGAAGAATATAATTTTAGAAAAATAGAAGATATAATTTATCAATTGCTATGGATGGATGAAATGTATCCTAGAATGAATATTGAATTAAACATTGATTCATATTATCCATCTGCAAAGAATGAAAAGATAAATAAATTTATTAATGAATGGAAAGAAATAAAAGAAAGAAGATTAAACCATGAAATAACATATGAAGAATATATTGAATGGAAACTTCAATATGAATTTAAAGAAAGAGAGTAAAATAATGAAAATAGTTAAATTAAAATTATGTGATATAGTTCCGTTTGAAAGTCATCCATTTAAAGTTTTACAAAACGAGTCATTTAATGAATTGAAAAATAGTATAAAAGAAAATGGATTATTAGAACCACTTCTAGTTAGAATAAAAGAAGATAGAATATATGAACTTATATCAGGACACAGAAGAAAACTTGCATTAGAACTAAATGAAATAAAAGAAGCTTATTGTTACGTAGAAGAGTTATCAGATGAAGAAGCGATTATTAAAATGGTTGATTCTAATATTTATAGAGAAAAGATATTACCTAGCGAAAAAGCATTTGCATATAAAATGAAATTAGATGCAATCAAACACCAAGGTAAAAAAAACAAACTTGTACCCAAGATGGGCACAAGTTAAAGTCGACTGACTATATAGGAAAGGTACTTGGAGATTCTAGAGAACAAGTAAGAAGATTTATTAGATTAACTTATCTAATACCTGAATTATTACAACTAGTAGACAATTCATTTATATATGATAAAAATAATACATTAAAGTTAGGATTAACTACAGCAGTAGAATTATCCTATTTAAATATTGATGAGCAAAACTTACTTTATTATGTAATAGGATATGTAGATGCTACTCCAAGTAGAGCGCAATCAATAAGAATTAGAAATATGTTTTTAAAAGATAAAGTTACATTTGATAAATTAGAAAAAATATTATCAGAAGAAAAAGGTAATCAGCATGAGCAGATATCATTTAATAAAAATAATATTGAATCTGTATTACCAACTGAACTTTTAAAAAGGGATAAAAGATATATTGAAGAATATATTATTGAAGCAATTCAAAATTATAGTAATGTTAAAAAAAATATATAAGAATAAATTATAAAAAAAATTATTGTTATTAGACTGGGAATCAGTATTGAAAATATCAAAACATTTCAAAGTAATTTAATAGTGTAAAAAAAATAATAAAAGATATAAATCCACTATGATTAATTTCAAAATTAAGTTATAATATTATCATGGGAGGTATCTAATTTATGGTAAAAGAAATAATAAGTATTATATGTACTATTTTATCTGCATTTTTTGCGGTAACAAGTTTTACATTTTACAAAAAAACTGTTAATTTGTATGGAGATAATATTAATCAAAAAAAATCATATAAAAAGATTAAACAAGAATCTGGAGATAAAGGAATAAATAACATTGGAGATAATAATAAATTTTAAGGGGGACGATTTAATTGAGTGAAATAAAAGAGGTACACCAAAAAAATGGTAATAACGGAATAAATAACGTTGGTGATAATAATACATTCAATTTATATAAACAACCAATAAAATATGAATTATTATCGAAGCTTTGTAAAAGTTTTATAAATATTAGTTTAACAAATTCTACAAACATGAATATTACAGAGCTTCCAGTAGAATTGCTTGAAAAGATTGATTATAATAATTTGGTCGCTCATAAAGGACTATATGAAGATTTTGGTATGTACTTAACTGATATAGAAGAAGTAGTTGATAAATCTTTAGGAGATAAATCGATAAAATTAATATGGATAATTAGAAATTTTTATGAACAAACATTATTAAAAAATTCTAATTATACAGGAGATCAAATATTATTTGATATTGAAAATGAATTGTTAGAACATACAGATTTAATTGATTCGCAAGAATATTGTAATGAGGAAGTTAAATATGCAGTATGTCAGGCTGTTTTATATGTTTTTGAAAAGTGTCAAATATTAAAAAAACCAAAAAAATAAAAATAAAGAGGTGGTATGAATGTTATTAATTAATGAGAATGTTAAACCAAATAAAACAATTTACTATTTAGCTGCACAAGTTTATAAAAAAATTAATAATGTCACCTATTCAGTTAAAGAATTATATAATGAATTACAAGTAGACATTATAGATATTGAATATAGTCATTATCTATATGCTTTAAATTTCTTGTTTTTGCTTGAAAAGATAAAAATAGATAAGGATGTGATTAGATTATGTTAATTAAGAGATTAGTCATTAAGGAATCATTTCCAACGGAAAGAGTTATAAGAGATATTAAATTTAATTTGAAGGGTTTAAATTTAATTGTTGATGATGGAAATAAAAGAGGAAATGGTGTTGGCAAAACCACTTTTCTTAGGTTAATTGACATAGCATTTGGTGCAAAAGATAGAAAAGCATTGTATGTTGATCCAGAAACTTCTTCAGTAAATAAAAAATTAAAAGAGTACATTGAACAATCTAAAGTATTTATTGAATTATCTATTATTGATGAAATAACAAGTAAGGAAGATTTACTTATGATTGAATTATTTCAAAAAGGAATTAGATCAATAAATGGTGAAAAATATAATTACAATGAGTATAACTCGCAATTAAATTCAATTATATTCGATAATAAAGAAAAAAATCCTTCATTTAGAAATTTAATTGGAAAGTTTGTTAGAATCAATATGAATGGTGATAATAATAAATTTTTACATTTTAATGATGATCATTGTACACCTGCAGGATATCAAAATATTTACAACTATCTATTCAAGTTTAAAAATACTGATATTGAAAATATAATTTTAGATTTGAGGGAAACTATAAGAAATTTTGAAAATCAATTTAAGATGGTGAAACAGACCTTACAATATGATGGATTAAATCAAATTGACGCTAAAATAGATGTTATTTTGGGTAAAGTAAAAGAGTTAGAAAGTAAACAAGCTACATATATTAACGAAAAAATAGTTTTAGATGAAAATAAAATAATGGAAAATCGAAAAGATTACTCGTTATTGACTCGTGAGTGTGAAAAACTAATATTCGATATTAAAATATTAGAAGAAAACATACAAAGGGAATCTGTTGAAAATCAACAACTTGATATGGAATCTTTAAAAGAATTTTATGATGATACTAAATTTCATCTTTCTAATTTAAGTAAAAAATTTGATGAATTGGTGGAATTTAATAAACAACTGAATAAGAATCAACTTAATACTTTTAATAAATTATTACAGTTGAAAAAGGAACGATTATCTGAAATAGATAAAAGGAAAGAAATATTTTATAAAAACAACAGAGATTATATGTTCTTAATTGAAACTGGCAGTTTGGAAGAATACCTTAATTTACAGGAAAATCTTAATTCCTATCAGACTGGTCTAGGAGAATGTTATAGTGCGAGAGATATTTATACTGATTACACTAACAAAATCTTAGATGCCAAAAGTATGTTGGATGAGCAAATAGAAAAAAATAAAGTAAATAAAGTTGAAGAAAGATTAAAAGAATTTAATGAAATCTTTACAAATTATTCAAAACAAACAGTGAATGCTGAATATTTCTTATATTATAATGAATCAGGTTTCCCATTATCAATTTCTAATGTTGATGGAAGTTTTAGTACGGGAACAAGAAAGAGTGCTATTATATCATTTGATTTAGCATACTTACAGTATTCAAGAAAACTTAATATAAAATGTCCAAAGTTTGTTATTCATGATGTTTTAGAAAACATACATCAAAATGATTTTTATCAAACAATAGAACTAATTAAAAAACAAAACTTCCAATACATTGCAGCAATATTAAAACAGAGTATTATTATGCATGATAATATAAATGAAAATACTGATGTTTTATTGACATTATCAGAAGATGAAAAATTATTTTTAGTATAATAAAAATAAATTTAAATTAAAGATATTATGAACATATTGTTGTGATGATTTAATTAATATGTACATTGAAAACTATAAAAAATTATAAGAGTTGTTCAAATCATAAATTAATATGATATACTAATACTAGAAAGGTAAAAGTTATTAGTCAAAAATTTATATAATGATTAATTATCCTGCCGAACAACAACGTGGTACAAGCAGTTATTAAACAAAAATAATAAATAAATTTAAAAGGTATATGATTATACCTTTTTTTGATGTATACTATATATTAATTTTGAGGTGATTATATGGAAAAAAAGCGACTAGAAAATTATATTAAGGATTTTAATAGGCATCCTCATAATGATTTTGCTTTACTAATAGATGGTAGAATAGAGAATTCTGTGTTGCTTTGCAATTTATTTAGTAAAATTGAATTTATTACTAATAAAGATAAATATCTTATGGTATTTAAATTAGAAGAATTAATATCAAATAACTTAGTAATTTACGGAAAAGAAAGATTAAATTATCATGATTTATTCGAATATATAAATTTATTTTTAGGATCAAATAGCTATCAATTAAAAGTTGTAGTTAATAAAATAGAAATAATAGATTATAAAAATTCATTTTTAGAAATAAAAAGTATTGAATTTAATAATTGTGAAATAGATGATAAGTTTATAAAGATAATTAATTTATATTTTGCTAATTTAAATAGAATAATTTTTATTAATTGTAAGTTTAATAAAAATACAAATTTAAATATGTTAAATTGTAACTTAAATTTTATAGATTGTGAAATTGAATTATTAAGTAGCTTAAATTATTATAGACAAAAAATAGATTTTTGTAATACTAGAATTGAACAATATAATTCAACAGTAGTAAATTGTAAAGATATGGTAATTAATTTTAATGAATTAGAAATTAAAAAAATTATGCTTTATACTAATTTTCCATATCTATCTAATCTTGAAATTAATTGTAATGATTGTTTAAGAGAATCTTTAAATTACATATCATCAGCTTGTCCTAATTTAGAAAATTTAAAAATTAATGGGAATGTTTATTCATTAGATTTTATTTATAAAATTAAAAATATAAATAAATGTATTATTAATTCAGTTAATGATTCAATTGGTACACATAAAATAATTACTCCTGAAATTGAAAATCAAGATGAAAGAAATAGAATAATTAAAGATTCACCAGTTATAGTAAACAGTGGATTGGATGAAAGAATTGTAATACTGGAAAAAATAGATCAAATAGTTAAAAGTATGAAATTACTTAAATACTCATTATATGAAAAAAATTTATATATGAAAAAACAAAATTATGAAGACATAATAATAAAAAAAATATTAAATGAAAAATTTAAATTGCACTATGTTTATGACTCTAACAACTATGAAATGTTCTTGGATAATAATAATGAATTATTTGAATATAATATAGTTGGTTCTAATATTTATATGTATAGGAAATCTAGAACTATTACAAAATACATATCATATAAAGAAAATTTAATAAATGGTATTCCTTTTATTTACCATGCTAATGAAATACCCATTATTTTTGAAAAGAAGCCAGTAATTAAAAAGATAGTAGAAGAAGCGAAAGAGAGTTCTAGTTTTTGGAATGTGCCTCCTGAATATTATGAATCTTTTAATGGAGAAAATGATATATATGATGATTTTGAAGTTGACAGTATTCCTTCTAGAGGTGAAAAATGTGTAATATATTTCTACGATAAAAACGGAATCAAAATTGATTTATATGAATTTGAACCTAATGAAATTCCATATATAGAAATTAGTGAAGATATAAAAGATAAAGTAGAATATGCCACAGTATATTATGATTCTCAACTAGAAAATATTCTTTTACCTATTATAAATGTTTTTTCTGGTGAAGTAGAAGTGCTTGATTATGAATTTGTTAGAGTTATTAATTCTAGTAAAGTATTTTATGGAAAACACTTAATTTTTAATAACAATATGGATTTATGTGAATTAATTAATAATGTTATAAGTATTATAACTGAAGAAATTAATTTAAAATCTTTTTGTTACGCTAACATTAGTAAAAAAACAAACGATTTGATAAATTTTTATAATACAAAAGATGATAAAAAATATATTAAATAAATTTTATTTTAAATTGTGATATACTAATAATAGAAAGGCAAAAGTTATTAGTCAAAAAAATTTATATAATGATTAATTATCCTGCCGAACAACAACTAAGCACAAGCAGTTATTAAACAAAAATAATAATTTTAGGTTGAGAGAAATCTCAATCTTTTTTTGATAATCTTATTATAGAAATATAACAAATAATTTAGAAATTTAATAGATTGAAATTTTTATGCTATAAGTTTTCTTGTTGACTTATATAAATTGTTGGTATAAAATAATAAAAAATTAGGGGGACAAAATATGGAATTATTTTATAAATTAGTAAATTATTTAGAGACATATCCTTTTTCAATTGAACTAATTGATGACTGTAAAGATATTTTTCAGTATGGTGGATGGAACAACGAAGATTTTGAGAGATTTAGTAAATTATTTTATAAAAAAGTAAATAAATCTTGTTTATCACTATCAAAAGAAAAAACAGATCAAATATTAAAGGTTATATATGATAGAGGATGTCTTGAATTAAAAGATATTCTATTTATTGATGAAGCAGCATTTACTGTAAAAAACGATAATTTTTATCCAAAAAATAAAAAAGTTAATTTTATTGATTTTGTTTGGTATTCAAATAAATATAGATGGTGTGATTTTTTAGACACAACTTTCTTTTTCAGACATCAAGATTTGGAGAAAATGGATAAATCAATTTTACCTAAATTAAGAAAAGAAATAAATGAAGTTTTTGTTAATTATTTTAGTATTATGAATTTTCCAGAAGAATTAGGTATGGATAGTGCTAAAGGTCAAGAATATGCGGTTTGTTGCAATAAAAACGAAATAATAAAAGGTTTAATTAATAAGACTCCATTTGGTATATCTATAATATGTGAAGTATTGGGTAAATCAACTGTTCGTAAATTAGATATAATTTGTGATACAAATAATAAAAGATTCATAAATGTAACTAAAGTTGATGATAATATAGAAAAATTAAGTGAAATAATTGATCAATATAGATACTTAAATATTGAAGAAGAATCTAAATGTATGATAAAAAGAAAAAAATAATGTTATAAGAATTAGAAAAAAATATAGTAGAAAAAGTAAAAGAATAAATTTAAAATACCAAAAAGAATTGATAAACAATTCTTTTTTATATATAATAAGTATGGTGATAGTATGAAAGTAATATGTATTGGACATGCCGCATATGATATAACAATTCCAGTTGAAAAATTTATAGTAGAAAATACTAAAAATAGATTAGAAGGAATCCTAGAATGTGGAGGAGGACCTGCTAATAATGCAGCTTACCTACTCGGAAAATGGGGAATGGATGTAACATTTGTTGGTGTAGTTGGAAATGATGAATATGGTAGATTTATAAAAAAAGAACTTGAAAGTGTAAATGTTGATACAAGATATATAGAAGTAAACGAAAGATATAAAACAACTTCAAGTTTTATAATAGCAAATATGTCTTCGGGAACAAGAACAATTCTTACATATAGGTCAAATAAACTAAAAATGAATAATATAGATATAGATTTTAAACCAAATATTATATTAGTTGATGGTCAAGAACCTGAATTAAGTAAAAAAATAATAAAAGAAAATCCTAAAGCTATTAGTATAATAGATGCTGGAAGACCTACAGAAGAAATAATTGAATTATGCAAAATGGTAGATTATGTTGTTTGTTCAAAAGAATTTGCTGAAGAAGTGGCTGATTTTAAATTTGATGATAATGATGATTATTCATATGATTTAATATTTCAAGCATTAAAGCAAGAGTTTGAAGGAAAAATAATAGTTACTTTAGAAGATAAGGGATGTATTTACGAAATAAATGATCACTTTAAAAAAGTTCCGGGTTTTAAAATGGATGCCATAGATACAACAGGAGCTGGTGATATATTTCATGGAGCATTTACATATGGTATAGCAAAAAAAATGCCTTTAGAAGATACTTTAAAATTTGCTAATATTGTAGCAGGACTATCAGTAACTAGAATAGGAAGTAAAAACTCAATGTTTACAATAAGAGAAATAATGGATAAAATGCATGAGTTTAAGTAATGTATTTACTTCTTCGCTTCCTAATTTAGATTTGCATGGTTATGATAGAGAAACTGCTAGAGTAGCAATAAATGACTTTATAGAAGAAAATTTTAAGTTAAAAAAAGAGACATTTGTTATAATTCATGGCATAGGAACAGGTGTTTTAAAAAATGCTACAGCAGAAACCCTTAAAAAAAATAAAAGAGTAAAAGAATCCCAAATCGACTTCATGAATATAGGGAGTACAATTGTACGTATAAATTTGACTAAATAGCCTTTTTAGTGTATAATTTTGTATATATGTTGAGATTACGAGCCTTTATAAAATAAGGGTAGAAAGCAAAATATATTAAGGAAAAAAAAGGATTTGACATTTGAAATACTTTGTGTTATTATAGGCGACATAAATCAAAGGGGGTTTATTTATGTATAATGAGAGAACAAATTTTTCAATAAGAGATATTATATTGCAATTTTTAATTATTGCTTTGTTTATATTCGTTTTAATTTGGTTATTTCCAATGAAAAGTGATTTGAATAAAGCAATAGATAGTATAGAAGTAAAAGGAAATGATAATTCAGTATTATATGATCGTATTTTTAATGAAAATATTATTTCAATGAAGGATTCTGCTAAAAGTTACTATACAACACCAAGATTACCTAAAAACATAGGTGATAAAGTTAAAATGACTTTAAGTACAATGCTTGATAAAAAAATAATATTACCTTTTGTTGATAAAAAGGGAAATTCATGTGATTTAGATGAATCATATGTAGAAATAACAAAATATGATGAAGAATTTATCTTAAAAGTTAATTTAAAATGTGGTAACGATGAAAACTATTTATTAGTTTATATGGGATGTTATGATTATTGTGAATCTGCAATATGTGAAAAAGAAAAATCAGATATTAAAAATCCAGTAATTTATAAGTCAACTACAGAAACAAAAAAGACAGTTAATGTTGTAATTAACAAACCAGTTACTCCACAAAAAAGCTATTTATATGAATATAGAAGAGTAACAAATGGTTATTATAATGAAACTGATTGGTCAGAATGGTCAACAACAGAAGTTTCTGCTTCAAATACTGTTTCAGTAAGAACAAGAACAGAAACAACAAATAAATTAATAGGTTATAATGTAAAAAAAGTAATAGATGAAACAAAACCAATATATGGTACAAAACAAATAGTGATTGGTTACAAAGATACAACAGTTTGTACAAAATATGAAGATTCATTTACAGGTAAGTTTACTTATGGTAATTGGGTAGATGCAGGTTTAGAAACACTGTATAAAGAGCCTATATCAACTGATACTGTAGTATATGAATATATCAGAAGTGGTGATGAAACATGTTATGTAAATTGTGGGTCTACTACATATGGTATATATAGAAAATATACAAGAACAAAAACAGCTATTACTGAAAAAGTATGTACAGCTACAGGAGTTCAAAAAGAACCAATTTATACAACAATTCAAATTATAACTGGTTATGAATATAAAATTATTAGTAAAGAACCAGTATATCAACCAGTAACAGTTAAATATTATAGTTTTAAAACAAGAACTTATATAGCTGGTACAACAGATATAAAATGGAGTATTCAAAATGATACAACATTATTACAAGCTGGATATCAATATACAGGAAACACAAGAGAAAAATAAAATATAGAATAAGGGGTGTTATTTATGAAAGCAGAACATTTATATAATGCAATAGATAAGAAGTTAAACACACTTGAAGTATTAGGTAAAAACGATTTAGAAACTATTAAAAAAACAGATAAAATTGTAGAATCATTAATCGAAGTCTCAGATTTATCAGAAGAAGAAAATAGACTATTTAGAGAAAGAGTTAAAAATCTTTATGCTAATAGTTTTAGTAATACTTCTAATTTAACTAATAGATATGTAGTTATAGATAAAAAAGTACTTGCTAAAGTAGCAGGTTTAGCAACTTCAGTAGGGTTAATACTTGGAGGATTAGGGTTCACTTTAACATCATGCAGTGGTAAAGAAGTAAAACCTGTTCAAACAAGTATAGAAGTTGAAGCTGAAACAATTAGTGAAAACACTATAAGTTCTAATACAGTTGAAGAAGCAAAAATAGAATTAAGTAAAAATTTATCATTTGATCCAAATGATAATAATGAACTAGTAAATAGAATGTCAGCTTTTATAGCAGATTCATGGTCTAAAGGTGTAGATGTACCAGTAGATAAAATGATGGATTACTATTTAGTTATGAATATTGAAGATATTAATCCAGTAGATTATGCTAGATTAAATTATCAAAATAAAACACCAGAATCTATAATGACTAATTACTTTTATTGCGCTAACAAAATTATGGACGATGCACTTACTATTAAAGTATCAACTAAAATCAATTATGAAACATTAGTTTCTGATATAGACAGTGCTTATAGTTTAATGGAATTGCAAGATTATATTGCAAGATTAAATGATGGAGAATGTACTGTTGAAGAAGTTCACGATTTTATTGTAAGCAGATATATAGGTGAAGATGAAGAAAATAGAGAAATTATATATGAGTTATATAATGCTGGTCCTAATAATCAAGCATATAGAATAATGCGTTCATTTGTTAGAATTAATGATGGTAAGGGTTTATCAGAAAGAGAAAGAGATATTTTAAATGAAGATGAACCATTTACTTGCGGTCAACAAATAGTCCTTGAAGAAGGAGAAAAAGCTAATTCAGATAAAGCACAAGAACAAACTTCAATCATGAGTCAATTAACATTTAAATTATTATGTGCTAGTCAATATCAAGAAAATAATTTGACTAATATTCCTTTATATGAAAAGAAAACAGGTAATGAATTAGAAGAAGAAATTAAACAAAATTTAATTGAGATGAATGCTAAATTAGTAGAAAATCCAGATTTCGAATCAGCTGCCGTTTCTAAAATGAAGAATGAAATGAAAAATTATGGTAAAAATGGTAGTGGTAGTGGTTCAGGATCTAGTGAAGATAGTGGAAACTATGGAACTAAGAAAACTCCTGCTACAGGTGTAGGTAATGTTACTTATACTGATACAGAAGGAAAAGAAATTGATCCAACTGTAGCAGCTTCTTATGCACAACAAGGTGCAGCAGATCGTAATATGGGAGTTAATAATGTCTCTTCAGTACCAGCTTTATATCAAGCTTCATATTCTGCAGGATGGAGTGCTGCTGATGAAGCAATAAGAAAAGCTCAAGAAGAAGCTAAGAAAAAAGAAGAAACAAAATATACTCCAATTGAACCAACAAATCCAGTGCCACCAGTTAATCCTACTCCGGTAGAACCAGTGCCACCAGTTGATCCAAATAAACCTATTGAAGAATTTGTTCCAGTTGAAGAGGGAATTTCTACTGAACCAATTATTTCATATGAAGTAATTGATTATACTTCAAAAATAAACAATTTAAACAGTTTAAAAGCTGAATTGTTTGCTCTTGCAAATTCAACAAATGAAGAAGAAAAAACAATAAGAATGTAGATTTATCTACATTTTTTCTTCTTGTAAACTAGACAGTAATTTAATTGACTTATCATTTCAATTATGTTATTATCATAATGTAATAATAGTAGAAGGGGATCATCATATGAAAGGAAATTATTTGTTTGAATATGTAAATGAAAATGAGTTTCATAAGCTTGAAAGATCATTAAAAAAATACAATATGTTAGCTTATAAAAAACTATATTTTGATTATTATCCAAAATTAAAAGATGGAGAATTTCTTGGTGAAGTGATCTCTACTAATGATGATAATAAAACAGTTACTTATGAATTAAAATTACCAACAGATGCTTTATTTTCTAAAGTACATGGTGATATAAAACTACATTATCTAGTTTATAAAAATGATAATATGGTCATGCTTGATAAATTAACACCTGAACATATATTGACTGAGGGACATCAATCAGAATTGGTTACTTATAAGGGTGTAATGGTTTCAAAAGAAAATTCGGAAAAAGATATATTTAAGATAAATTTACTTAATATGATAAATAAGTAAGACATTTAGGTGTCTTTTATTTTTTTAAAAGGAGATTTTAAAATGAGTTTGTACAAAAATATTACCATTGCTTCTTCTATAATTGAAGGAAAATTTGATTATTATGATGAATTATTATCAAATAAATTTTGTAAATTATATCCTTTTACAACAGAAAATATAGAAGGATATTATAAAGAATTAGATTTTTTTAATAAAAAAATACTAACTGTAGGTTCATCAGCAGATCAAATATTAAATGCTATTTCAAAAAATTCATATATAATAGATTGCTTTGATTTTAATCCATTGGTTAAATATTACTATAATCTAAAAAAAACAGCTATTAATTGTTTTGAAAAAGAAGAATTTTTAGAATTTTTTTGTTATAAAAATTATCCTTCTAAAAATGAATTTAATGAAGAATCTTTTAGTTTTAAAAAATATATTGAATTAAGATTTTTTTTGGACTTAGAAACAAAAGCTTTTTTTGATTACTTGTATTTAAATTATAGTCCTAAAGATATTAGAAAAAATCTTTTTATGGAAGATGAAACAAGCAAAATAAAAATAGAAAATATTAATAACTATTTAGATGATAATGAATATATTTTAATGAAAGGAAAATTAAAAAAAGCAAATGTGAGATTTTTTAATTTTAATATCAATAATTTAAATAAGAGTATTGATAATGATTATGATTATATTTTTCTTTCAAATATATCTAGCTATTTAGAAATGATATATCCGTGGAATCATATTGAAAATTATCAAAAAGATATTCAAACTTTAGAAAAACATCTAAATGAAAATGGCAAAATATTTATTGCATATTTATATGATTATGATAAATATATTGAACATAATAAAAACAAAAAAATTATTTTTAACTTAGATAAAGTATATGAAGTTTTTGGCAAAGAAAAACTGACAATTTCTAAGTTTAAATCTATAATATCATTTGAACAAGAAAAAGAATGTGAAGATGCAGTACTTATATATCATAAATAAAAACACAAAAAAAAGATTCATTTAAGAATCTATTTTTTTATTATTAAATATTTATAAAAATATTATTTTACTTTCTTTTTTTGTGATTCATTAGAAATATCAAATAAATATTCATCATTTAAAACAATATTTGTTTCAAATGGGTTAAATCCTGGTCCCATATATGGTCCAAAAGTAGCCATTAAATTCCATAATTGGAATTCTGTATATCCATTTTCATCTGTTATAGGAAGTTTAAATTCATCTTTAAAATTTGGATGCATCTTTTTCAATTCTTCGTTTCTAGCTTCTAAAATTCTAATTCCTAATGGATTAAGTTTAACTTTTACCATACTGTTTATATTAAAGTTTTTCATAATATCTGCCTCCTTTTTTAGTAATAATTATATTTTTAAAAATAATTAAAAACTTTCAATATATTATACCATTTTTAATCTTTTATTTACTTATTTTTTCATAAAAAAACTAACTATAAATAGTTAGTAAATTTCTTTTGGTGCGAGTGAAGGGACTTGAACCCCCATGTCGTAAGACACTAGATCCTAAGTCTAGCGCGTCTGCCAATTTCGCCACACTCGCATGTGGTGGACCCTATAGGACTCGAACCTATGACCGCCCGGTTATGAGCCGGATGCTCTAACCAACTGAGCTAAGGGTCCGTCTTGCATCACTGCTAATATATAATATCATATTATATTTATTTTTGCAATATTAAAAATTAAAAAAATAATTAATTTTTTGTAAAAATTATAAAATATAAAATATTCATTAATTGAATAATATATATAAATATGTTATAATTTAGAAAGGTGATGAAAATGAAATTTTATAATACACTATCAAAAAAAATAGAAGAATTTAAACCAATTGAAGAAGGAATTGTAAGATTATATACATGTGGTCCTACAGTTTATAATTATGCACATATTGGTAATTTAAGAACTTATATATCAGAAGATATACTTGAAAAATCACTTAGGTATATTGGTTATGATGTTAAAAGATGTATGAATATAACAGATGTTGGTCATTTGGTTAGTGATGCTGATACAGGTGATGATAAAATGAATCTAGCGGCTAAAAGAGAAAATAAATCAGTTTTAGATATAGCTAGATTTTATACAGAAAAATTTTATGAAGATATTTCTAAATTAAATATTAAAAAACCAGAAATAATTAGTAATGCTACAGATAATATAGACAAATATATTATAATGATAGAAAAATTAATGAAAGATGGATATGCATATTTAGCTGATGGAAATGTATATTTTGATACAGAAAAGTACCCAGAATATTATGAACTTTCTGGTAGAAATAAAGATGAATTAATAGTTGGAGCTAGAGAAGATGTTTTAGAAGATAAAAACAAAAAAAATCCTGCAGACTTTGGGCTTTGGTTTACTAATTCCAAATTTGATAATCAAGAATTAAAATGGGATTCTCCTTGGGGTGTTGGATATCCAGGTTGGCATATTGAATGTTCTGCTATTTCGATAGCTAATTTAGGAGAATACCTTGATATACATTGTGGAGCTATTGATTCTATTTTTCCGCATCATACGAACGAAATAGCTCAATCTGAATGCTATTTAGGTCATAAATGGTGTAATTATTGGTTACATTTAGAATTTTTAAATGACAATACAGGTAAAATGAGTAAATCAAAAGGGGAATTTTTAACACTTAAATTGTTAGAAGAAAAAGGTTATAATCCTTTAGAATATAGATATTTTTGTTTGAATTCTCATTATAGAAAACAACTAACATTTAGTTATGAAGCATTAGATTTAGCCTCATCTGCATATCAAAAATTAATTAGTAAAATTAAAGTTATAAAAGATAATGAAACAGGAGAATTAAACAACTCAAAAATAGAAGAATATAATAAAGAATTTTGCGCTGCTTTAGAAAATGATTTGAATACCGCAACTGCTATTACAATATTATATGATGTAATAAAAGATAATGAATTATCAAATAAATCAAAAACATATTTATTAGAAAAATTTGATGATGTTTTATCACTAGATTTATTGATCGATAAAACAAAAAAGATAGATAAAAATATAGAAAAATATATAATAGAAAAAATAGAAGAACGCTTAATTGCAAAAAACAACAAGGACTATGACAAAGCGGATAAAATAAGAAAAGAATTAGAAGAACAAGGTATTATATTAAAAGATAGTAAAGATAAAACAAATTACGAATTAATATAATTTCTTTTATGAGGTGAACATGAAAAAAAATTATGAAAAAATAGTATTAACAATTCTATTTTTTTTGGTTATATTTAATTCCTTTATGATAATAAAAGAAAGGAATTATAATAGTTCTTATTCAGATAATAATATTTCAGTCAAACAAGTGAGCAATCATTTGTATCAAATTTCAAGAGAAAATCATAATACTTTTTCAGATGAAATTAATCAAGTTCGCAGTTACATAAAAGAACATAATGAAAAATTAGGTACTTCTTATGAAATCGACTATTATTCACAAACCTTTCAAGAATTTGTTCAAAACTATATAGATGAAATTAGTAAAGAAGCAAGAAAAAGTGGTATAAAATTATCTAAAGAAAACATAGATGAACAAGCAGAAAATATTTCTAAAATGTATAATATAAAAGATTCTAAAAAAATTATAGAACATCAAAGTATTCTGGTAAAAATAGATCAAAAAAATACAGAAGATGCTATTTTATTAATGGCACATTATGACAATGCTAATATAGGTACTGGAGCAGGAGATGATGGTCTTGCTGTTGCTTCTTTATTAGAAACAATAAGAGTATTAAAAAACAATAAAGAAAATAAGAATGATGTCTATATTTTGTTTACAGATGACGAAGAAACTACTGGAGAGGGAGCCTCTAGATTTATAAAAAATAACAAAGACTTAAAAAATAATATAAAGTTAGTAATTAATTTTGAAGCAAGAGGTGTTTCAGGAAGTACATTAATGTTTGAATCTTCAAAAAATAATTATAATTTGATCAAAAATTATTTAAAAGGATCAACTTATTCAACAGTATTTTCATTTGCTACGGCAGTTTATGGACATATGCCTAATAGTTCAGATTTGTCTAAATTTTTAGACGCAGGCTATAATGGTTTAAATTTTGCTGTTTTAGGCAAACCTTATGCTTATCACACTGTAGATGATTCGTTTGATAATGTTAAATTAAAAACTATTAATGAATATGCTAAAACTACATATGATATGGCAATATATTTTTCAAATATTGATTTAAATAGTTTAACAAGTGATGATCAGGCAACCGTATTTAATTTTGTACCTGGAAAAGTAATATTTTTATCTCAAAAACTGGTTAATATTTTTTCCTTAATCATTATATTTTTATCAATGTTATGGACAATAAATTTAAAAAAATTAAAAAAATATACAGCAAAAGAGTTTTTAGAAACATTTAAAAATATTTGGTTAATAACTTTGAAAAACGGAATTTTTGCATTCCTTACAACTATTATTCCTACAATTTTTTGGTTGATAATAGTAATAGGAGAGTATCCTTCTAATAAACTAATAACCATATTAATAGAACTATTATTTATATTTCAACTTATATTAATTTCTAAATTTACTTTAAAAGGGTTAATAAAAAGAATTAAAAGTAAAGAAGCGTATATAAGTAATTTAACTTTGGGGTATATAATATTTACTATACTTACATTACTTTTTTTACAGGGAGGAGTATATTTATTTTCTATTCCCCTAGCACTAATTACATTATATTCTATTTATGAAACTTACTTAATGAGAAGTTGTTTAAATAGTATAATAGCTAAATCAATTTTTATTATAGTATTTGGTGTAGTCGTTATACCTTTCATTTTATTGTTGTTTTTATGTCTTCTTATGAGTTTACCAATTATGGTATTACCGTTATTGTGTATGTTAGTGTCATTTTTCTTTATGACTATTTATATATTGCATAAAAATGATTAATAAAAGAAAAGAAGCTAAATAAAATATAGTTTTTGAACTAGCAAATTCAATCATAAATAAAAATTTTAAGAAATAATTAGGTAGGTGATAAAATGAATTTTTATACAATGAATTTAGAAAATTTTATGACAATATCATTATTAATTATTGGTATGATAGTTGTTTTATATGCTCAATTTAAAATAAATTATAATTACTCTAAGTATAAAAAAATAGAAAATAGAAACTCAATTTCCGGTATGGAAGTAGCTAGAATAATATTAGATGCAAATAAATTGAATGATATTTATATTGTTGAAACAAATGGAGAATTAACTGATCATTATGATCCTAAAAGAAAAGTAGTTCGACTTTCAAAAGATATATACCATGGAATTTCGATAGCCTCTTTATCAGTAGCAGCTCATGAGTGTGGTCATGCTATTCAACATAAAGAAAATTACTTTTTTATGAAGATAAGAACTTTTTTAGTACCTATTGTAAATCTTGTTAGCTATTTAGGTTATTTTGGAATTATTGTTGGAATACTTTCTGGAATAACTGGATATCTGTTAATTGGAATAATAACTTTATCAGCAACCATTTTATTTCAAATAATTACCTTACCGGTTGAAATAGATGCTTCTTTTAGGGCTAGAGAACAATTAAAGAGTCTTAACATTATTGTAGATGAAGAAGAAAATGAAGTTAAAAAAATGCTTAATGCTGCTGGTATGACCTATATAGCTTCTTTAATATCTTCTTTCGCTCAGTTGTTAAGATTAATAATAATGACTAGAGATGATGATTAATTTATATTTATATTTTCAGTAATAATCATAGAATGTTTATCAAGTTCTATGATTTTTTTTGTTAAATTAATTTTTTCTTTTCTTGAAGAAGCTATAAATAAAATTTTTTTATCTCTTTTAAAACCTTGTCCTTTGATAGAAGTTAGTATATATCCATTATTTCTTAAATAATTTTCAATGTTAGAACTTGTTATACAAATAGTTAATATATTACCTAAAGCAATTTTTTCTTCTAAAAATGATCCTAGATAAGAACCAATTAATGACCCAAAAGAAAAAACAAATATTTTAAATATATCTCTATTTATATTAATTACAGTTACACTTGTTGAAACAATCCATAGAAGAGATATTAAGAAAATAAGAATAGAACCGGCATTTTTTTTACCGTTTGAAATCAAAATTATTCTTATTGTTGCTAAACAATTTTCTAATACCTTTAAAGAAAATATGCTTATATATAAAATTACATTCATAAAATCACTCTCATAAATATAATAGGTAATAAGCTCCAAAATATACAATTTTATGAATATTGTGCTATAATATATAAAAATAGGTGGTATTATGAATTTGGAAAATACAAAAGATTATGTTAATGAATACTTTAAATATATTAAAGCTGTTTTTGTTAGGGAATATTCAAAATATCTTAATAATGAAACAGTTACTAAAATAGAAAGTATGAATGATGTTTTTAAGATTGATTATGATAGTAAGTTTAAAATATGTGTATCAGAAAAAATCATTTTATGCTTAAATATTAAAGACTTCATAATCGAAAATAATTTGGTTAATGATGGTAACTTAAAAGACATTTCAATTGATGGAAGAATATATGTAAAATATTTAGTTGATAATAAAGATAATATTGAAAAAATGATTCTCAATTTAATATTAAAACCTATATTAATATATCTTGTTAAGAACGAAAATAATGTTATTACAAATGGTGCTGTTGATGAAATAATAGATATTTTTGAAAAAAAATATAATCTTGTTTATAAAAGACCTTTTAAATCAAAAGAACAAGAAATCGCAATCAAAATAAAAAACATTGTAGGAGAAGATATTTTTTATAAATCTGTTTTAAACAACAATTTTGATTTGTTAGAAAAATATTATAACATGAATGTTGAAAGTGAAATAGAAATAAATCCATTCAAAAATTTAAACAAAGAACTAAATAGAGAATATGAAAACTATTATAAAAAAATAGGTAAAGTATATTTATCTGATTCCCTTTATGATTATGAAAATCTAGACTATTCCTTGTTAATTGAAAGAATAAACAAAATTAGTACAACAAGAATATCAAAAAATGACATAAAAAAAAATAGATTGTTTTCAGCTAGAAATAGTGTCGAAAGTTTATTAAATCATAGAATAATTTTTGAAAACAATGATCAAATTATCTTGAAAAATTCTTTGATAGAAATTGATTTGTTAATTAATGAATTAAATGTTATAAACATAGATAAAATTAATGAAAAATTAATAGAAATAGAAAAAAAGTTATTTTGTTTAACAGAAAGATTGTGGCAAAAACAGCTAACCCATCCTTATAATTATAATGAAGGGGGTCATTTTAATTTTTTAATAGGTAAAAAAGAAGATAATAAAGTAATAGAAACAATTCTAATTAATGATATGTTAATAAAAAGAGTAGACATAAAAACGGGAATTTATTATGTGTATCAAATAAAAGACGATAGTTTAATATATGCTTCAAGTAAAGATTTTTTAATTAATTTGATAAAACCTATAAACGAAAACAATGAATTTATATTAAGTAACAAAGAATTTTTTGAAATAGATAATAGACAAGATTCTAGGTTACTTACTATAGATGTTTTAACAAAAGATATTATTAAAAAAAATGATTATTATGGAAAAGTTATGATAAATGATAATTCAAAAATAATTGGTATTTTGGTTATATATGATAATGATCATGATATTAATTTTGAAAAAGCAAAATTAAAAAGTGAAGAGTATTCATTACCTTTAATAAAATTAGATAAGAAAAAATATGAAAAACAAGAACCTACAAAAATTAAAAATGAAAACAAAGAAGTTATTACAAAAACACCCCTTATTTTGAAAAAAGAATCATTATCAAAAAAAATAGAAAAAATTAAAAATAAACTTTTTTATGAATAATTTCAAATACATATAAAACTTCCATAATCGACAAATATTAATAATATAATTAAATAGGTGATATAGTGAATAATTACTACCTATTTATAATAAGAATAGAAAACATAAATTTATATAGAAGAAAATCATATGTATTATATAAGTTGTTAGAAAATTTATATAGATTAAATTCATATGATTTTTATAGTGGTTTTAATGTTTATAATAAATTATGTAATAATTTCAGTGTTAAATTATTAAATAATTATGTTGAAAATAGAATTAGAGCACAAAAAATAAAATTAAATACATTCAAAATAGAACTTAAGAATGAACAAACTTATTTCAAAATAATGTATCCATGTATAGTAATAAGAAGTAATTTACTAAAACCTACCATACTAAAAATATTTAATATATATAATAGAAATATATTTATGTGCAACTTTGAAAAAAAAGATTACGTCTGGTTAAATAACTATATTAAAAAATAAAGTCAAACATATCAAATTATTACATATACTAATATAGGTGATATAAATGGATAAAATTGATGATTTTAAACAATTTGTCAAACAAAATCCTTCTTTAATAAAATACGTAAATAATAATGAAATGACTTGGCAAAAATTTTATGAAATGTACGTACTTTATGATAAAGATAATACTATTTGGGATAATTATTTAAATAAACCAAAAGAAGAGACAAATAAATCTTCTTCTTTCTCGGATATATTAGGATGGTTAAAAAAAATTGATTTAGATTCTTTTCAGGAAAACATCAGTAATATAGAAAGAGTAATTGGAGTGATTAAAGAAATGGGAACAAAAGAAACAAAAAAAGAAACATATAAACCTAGACCAATCTACAAACATTTTGAGGATTAATGACTTTAGATATTCAGTATAATATTAGAAATAATCCGAATTACTTAAAGTATATAAGAGAAAATAGTCACTGGTATAAAATATTAAATAGAAATCCTGAAATGTTTAAAGAGTTTATTCAAGAAGTAAAAGAAAAATATAATTTGAGAACTACCGATAAAATAGAAAAAGCACTACAAACTTTTTTAATGTTTCAAAATGTTTTATCAACAATGAAATAATATGATAAAATATACTTGGTGATATTATGAGAGTTATAAGTGGAAAATATAAGGGGAAAAATTTAGAAGGATTTTGTATTGATGGAACAAGACCAACAATGGATAGAGTAAAAGAGTCCTTATTTGGTATAATTCAAAAATATTTAGATAAAAGTACTTGTTTAGATTTGTTTGCGGGTAGCGGGGCTCTTGGAATAGAAGTCTTAAGTAATGGAGGCAACTTTTGTTACTTTGTTGACAAAAACCCTTTAGTCATTAAAATCCTTGAAAAAAATCTTTCAAATATAGAAAACTATAAACTTGTCAAAAAAGATTACATAGAAGCTTTAAAAACATTTGACGTTAAGTTTGATATTATATTTTTAGATCCCCCGTATGAATTTAACTTAATTACCTCGGCAATTAAATTAATAATTGAAAATGATTTATTAAACGACAATGGAATCATAGTTTGTGAATACGAAAATGAAAATATATTAACAGATCTTGAATTAATTAAAGAAAAAAAATATGGTTCAAAAAATATTAAAATATTTAAGAAATAGATAAAATCTATTTTTTTTTGTTTTTTTAAAAGGAAATAAGAAATAAATATCGAATAATAATTTCAAGGAGGTGAAATATTTGAAAAAATATGAATTAGTTAAACAATCGGACTTAAAAGATTGCGGTGTATCTTCATTAGCTTCAATTGCTAAATATTATAAAATGAATCTTTCAATTGAGAGATTAAGAGATATGACAAAAACTGATAGAAATGGTACAACCGCTTATCATATAGTAGAGACTGCTAAGGCATTAGGCTTTGAAAGCTACGGAATAGAATGTGATTTAGAAAACATAGATAAAAACAAAATTTTTTTACCAGCCATTGCATATACAGTTATTGATAATTCCTATAAACATTTCTTAGTTATATATGAAATAAATTTTAAAAATAAATTTTTGATTATAGCAGATCCTGCAGATAAAATTAAAAAAATGTCTTTTGATGAATTTAAAAAAATATTTAAAAACATATTAATCATAATCTATCCTATAAGAAATCTAACTTCTCAAACCACTTTAACAAAAAAGACGTTTTTAAAAAAAATATTAAAAAAATATCGTAATTTATTAATAAAAATATTTACTTTAACTTTTATTTTTATGCTATTAAATATTATGGGTTTATTTATATTAAAAAGCATGTTTAAGCTAAGTAATTACAAGTATTTGATTATAACTTTTTTAATATGTATATTAATTGAAACTTTAAAGTTATTTAATAACATCTTTAAAAATAAACTAATTATAAAACTTGATTATGAAATCGACAATTATTTAACAAACGAAATATTTTCGAAAATAATTTCACTTCCTTATAAATTCTATCGTAACAGAACTACAGGGGAAATATTATCCAGAATAAATGATTTAGAAAAAGTAAAACAATTTATATTAGATATAATAAGTTGTTTTATAAATATTTGTTTGATTTTAGTATCATCATTTTTCTTAATATCTATAAATTTGAAATTATTTTTAATAACTTTATTTATTGTTTTTTTAAAAACTGTTATATATTTATTATTTCATAAAAAATTATATAATAGTATTAAAGCAGTTAAAAAAGAAAAAGAAACAGTAAACTCTTATATGATTGAAACAATAACAGGTTTTGAAACAATTAAAGGCCTTAACTTAGAAAGAAAATTTGTTTCAAATTTCAAACATAGATATGAAAAATATTTAGAAAAAAAAGATGGTTTAAATAAAATTTATAATAAATCAATAATAAGTAAAGAGTTTGTTAATAACTTAGGATTTACTTCTTTAATATTCACAGGATTGATTTTAGTAAAACAAAACATAATTACATTTGGAGACTTAATTATATATACTTCTTTTTTATCCTACTTTTTAGACCCTATAAAACAATTATTTGAAATAGAAAAAGAAATGAAAGAAGCAATTATTTCTATAGAAAAAATAATAAATCTATATTATGACGAAAACAAAAAAACAACGAAAGAAAAGATAAAAGAAATAACAATCAAAAATTTAAATTATTCGTATAATGAGAAAAAATTTATAATAGAAAAATTTAATATGAAAATAAAACCAAAAGATAAAATAATGCTGTTTGGACCAAGTGGAAGTGGTAAAAGCACTATATTAAAGTTAATAAAAAAATATTATGAAACAAACAACATAAAAATAAATAATAAAATTAAAGAAAACGAGAATGTAATTTATGTTTCACAAAACGAAATTCTATTTACTGATACTCTTTATAATAATATAGTATTAAATAGAAATATAAGTGAAGAAAAAATAAAAGAGGTAATGAGTATGTGCTCTATTGATAGTATATTTAAAAACAACATACTTAGTTATAATATGCTTATAGAGGAAAATGGTTTTAATATATCAGGAGGAGAAAAACAAAGAATCATTTTAGCTCGTACATTATTAACCGATTTTGAAGTATTATTATTAGATGAATCATTTAGTGAAATGGATATAAACTTAGAAAGAAAAATAATTAAAAATATATTAAATAAATTTAAAGATAAAATAATTATTATGGTCTCGCATAGAAAAGACAACTTAGATTTATTTAATACATTAATAGAATTTAAAAAAAACAAAATTGAAATAATTAAAAGGAGGGGAGAATATGTTTAGATATATTTTATGGAGAATGACTTATTACTTTTTTATGAGAATGTTTTAATAGATGAAAAAGAAGATGTTACAATAGAATTAGAACTTGAAGAAATGCTTTATAAATATGCGAGAGTTAAAATAAAAATAAAATTTAAAGATCAATTATTAAAAGAAGATATTTTTAAATTGAAAAAGGAGGTCAAATGAAAAAAATTAACGAAGAAAAATTAAAAGAAATTAATGGTGGTGGAATAAGCTTTGGAGCAACATTGTTTTTTGGAGGATTAATAACTTTCTTTATTGGTCTTATTGACGGATATAAACCACAATGTATACAAGTGTAATGATGGATTAGTTTAGCTAATATATAATAAAAATTAAAATTTTGAAGTCAATAATTTAATTATATTTTATTTATACTAATGAAATTGATTTTTTTGAAATGATATAGTATAATTGTATTGAAAAATTACATATTTAAATGTTATTATTATGAATTCATTAAAAAGGTTGACAAACTAGTTAAAATTAGTGTACACTTGTAGTGTGATTGATCTCTAGTACTCGTGTGGGCTAGAGACTTTTTTTGTAATTGGAGGTAATTTATGAAAGACTTTTTGTGTTGTGAAGATCAAATTAAATTATTAAGAAGTAGGGGATTGATTGTTGAAAATGAGGAATTTGCATTAGAAATATTAAAAACAGAAAATTATTATAATGTTATAAATGGGTATAAAGATTTATTTGTATGTAGTAATGAAAATAGTGAAGAATGTTATAAATCTGGTGTGACTTTTGAAGAAATTTATTCTTTATATGAATTTGATAGACAAATTAGGAGTGTATTTTTTCAGTATATATTAAAAGTTGAAAATATGCTTAGGTCTTTAATAGCTTATGAGTTTTCTAAAGTATATGGTAATGATAATTATTTAAAATTTTCAAATTTTGATACCTTAACTAATGATTTGTCTATATCTTCAGAAATGCGAAAAAAACAAGCTAAATTTATTCATGAATTATTAACAGGTGTTCAAAGCGATATTGCTTCTTCTATCGATAAAAGACAATATGTAAATCACTATGTAATACAATATGGGTTTGTCCCATTGTGGGTTTTAGTTAATACAATTTCATTAGGTACATTAAGTAAATTTTATTCTCTAATGAAACAAAAAGAAAGAATAAAAGTTGCGACTTATTGGAATATAAAAGAAAATGAATTGAATCAATATATAAAGACATTAGCATATTTTAGAAATTTGTGTGCTCACGATGAAAGAATATATAATGCGGATACAGGTAAAATAAGAGCGATTCCAGATACTATATATCATGAAAAATTGGATATTGCTAAAAGTAATAATCAATACATATGTGGAAAGAGAGATTTGTACTCTTTAATAATAGTGCTTAAAATTTTACTTAAGCCTGCAGATTTTAGCTCATTATATAATAAAATCGAAGGCAGAATGCATAGTATTAATTCTAAAATATTATCAATTAATGTTTTTGATGTATATAATAAAATGGGATTCCCAGAAAAATGGTTTAAAATAATAAAGTCCTAAGCCCATACAGGTACTTAGGATCATTAAATATTATGAATAATGTATATACAAATATACCAAATTAATAAATTTTGTATATTTTTTTAATATAGAATACAATTATCGTAATAAAATTAGAATTACATTTTCATATATAAATCCAAGGTCAAATCATTTTGTTTTTTTTCTTTTGTTTTAGTATATATTGCTTTTTCAATAAATTCATGTAGAAAATCATTTCTTTCTTTGACATCTAATTTATAATAATTATTAAGACCTTTCTCAATTATAGGAATAGATTCCTTTAATTTTGCCATTTTATTATGTTCATTACTTTCATCTACAATTATTTTTTTCTCTTTCAATATTCTTAATTGTTCTTCAACAATACAAGATCTTTCAATGTAAGTTTTTTTATCATAAATTCCATCTTCTAAAAAATCTCTTAACTTATTCAATTTTTTTTCTTCTTTGATAATTTCATTATTAATAATTTGTATTTGATTATGAATGTTATTTAATACTGTATTTGAATTTTTAGAATAATCTTTTAATATAACTTTTTTCCTAGTCACCCAAAATTTTAATGTTTCTATTAGTAATTCCTCAACATCTTCTAAATTATTTGATTTTATCCCACATATTGCCCCTGTAGTGCAAGAAACGAAAGGTTTACTATAATAATACTTTGGATTGATTTTACTTCCTCTAGGGCTATAGTATGCTTGTTTACTGCCATCTCTTCTAGAAAGTACCTTGCCACATACTGAGCATCTAACGATACCAGCTAAAGGATTTTTTAAACTTTTATCTTCAGGCACATATTTGCTTGATGAATTTTTTAACATTTCTTGAGCTTTATTAAAATCTTCTTCATTTATTATTGCATCGTGTAGTCCCTCAACCAATTGATATTTTCCTAATTTTTGTCTTATTGTTTTTGTTTTAATTTTAGAATCTTCCATAACTTTGATTTGTTTTCTTTCTTGCCATTTAACTTTTCCAATATAAGTTTGATTATGCAGCATTTCTCTAATCCCATTTTTTCGCCAAATGCTTCCCTCTGGAGATTTAACTCCAGACTTATTTAATTCAGATGAAATTGCAAAAGTTCCTTTTCCCTCTAAGAACATTTTAAATATTAGTCTTACTATTTCAGCTTGTTCATCAATAATTTTAAGAGACCATCCTTTTTGACCTTTTAATTTATATCTTTCATATCCGAAAGCAGAACGGCTGCCAACAAATTTTCCTTCTGAAACACTATCTTTACGGCCTTCATTTAATCTTTTTTTAATACCTAGGTATTCTTTTCTAGAATAAGCAAGCTTATCAATTAAATATTCTTCATCTGATGCATGTTGCAAATTATATTCTTTTTCAGGTGTAATAATTATTGTGTTTGTATATTTGAAAGTTTTTATAATTCTATCTTGATCACCTAAATCTCCACGAGTAAGTCTTTGAACATCAATTACTAGTAAACCCTTTATTTTAGGATTTTCGATTATTTTCAAAACATCCTGAATTATAGGCCTTTCTGATATACTATCACCACTAACAACTTCTTGTAGTATATAATCATTATTTATAGTTATTCCCATACTATTAGCAATAGCAATCAATCTTTTTTGATGTCTTTCAAGAGTTTTAAATTCCTTATTTTCTCTTTCATATTCTATATCTTCACGAGACTTTCTTAAATATAATAAATATACTTCATTATTATAATCGCTATTTATTTTTTCTTGCATTTCTGCAATTGTTTTGTTATTTAAAATATTGTAAATTTCTTCCATAAAAGCACACTCTTTTCTAGTAAAATATTGGTAAATATGATACAATTAGAGTACAGAAAAAAGAATTGCTGTGGTAGGTATTTTTTATTTTCTGTACTTTACACTCATTGTTTCAGCAATGGGTGTTTTTTGTCATTTTTTTAATAGATACTGTTCTTTACAGTACTGGTATATATGATTTGTTGTATGACAATCTTCTAAGGCTCTATGTGAACCAAAATTTAGTTTGAAATGTTTTTTTAATGTCTCTAATTTTAAGTTTTCAGTATTGTTTATACAAATTTTTGCAAAAAATAGAGCATCAATTGTTTTGTTTTTTATCTCATTCATTTTAAGATTATTGATATTATATTCAATGAATCCTAAATCAAAAGAACTATTGTATGCAATTAAGGTGTAATCCTCGATAAAATTGATAAATTTTGGTAAAACAGTATTTATTTTTTCACATCCTATTATCATCTCATTTGTAATTCCTGTTATTCTAGATATCTTGCTGGATATTTCTATCTCAGGATCAATCAATAATTCAAATTTATCAATTAATTGATTGTTTTTATATTTTAAAGCACCAATTTCAATTATTTTATCACCATTAGGATATAATCCTGTTGTTTCTAAATCAAAGATTATATAGTCGTCTACATAATTTACTGTATTTGATTTAGAATATAGGCTTTTTCTTTTACATTCATTATAAGTACCTCGGTCACTTCCAAAAGATATTGATATTTTAGTATTTTTTAAAATATCTTTTTTCATATTTTCTATTTCCATTTGTTTTTTCTTTAATTCTGTTTGTTTGTCTTTATTGTCTTTATTTTTGTAATAAAAGTAAACTATAGCCCAAATCCCACAACTTAAATATCCTACTATAATGTGAAACCATATATTTCTTTTTTTTAATATTTTATTTTTCATTTTTTCTCCCTCTTAATAAAGTTTTGATTTGCTTTGGCAAATTCTAACAATTTTATTAGATCATCATCAGTTAATTCATCATTATCTTTGATAAAACCATTTTTTATTAAGGCATTTTTTAAATAATTAAAATCACTTAAATTATTTTCTATAAGATTATTAGCTATTTTTTCATTTTCTGTTCGTGGAGGAAAAAAATCATTTATTGAAACTTTAAATAGTTTTGATAATTTAAAAAGTATATCTTGATTTGTTTTTCTTTCTCCTTTTTCGTATCTAGATATTGATTGTGGAGTTGTGTTTAAAAATTCTGCAACTTGCTCTAAAGTTAAATTTCTTTTACTTCGATAATATTTTATTTTATCTGCTACAAATTTATTTATATCCATATATATACCTCCATGTAAATAATAACACATTTTTCACCATATTGGAAGATATTTTCATAAAATTGAATAATAGGTATTGCAATTTAACCATAATGGTGATATATTGAAAATGTCAAAATAATAAAGGAGGTGATATTAGTGCAGGAAAAATTGATAATTTTAAGAAAAAAACAAAATAAAACTCAAAGTGATGTAGCAAAATATCTTGAAATTTCTTCAAGAAATTATAGTGATAAGGAGCTAGGAAAAAAAAGATTTAATAGTGATGAAATGTTTAAAATATCGAATTATTTTAATAGAAACATTTCTGATATTTTTTTACCAACATTTCACCAAAATGGTGAAGAAGAAATGAGGGATATTCAATCATGATTGTTAAAACAATAAAATTTGATAAAGGAATAGTTAACATACATGATGAGTACATCCCAAAAAATCAAAATGAAGAAAAGTTAAAATTAAAATCAATTTATGACATGTTTAATTTCATTAGCAGAAATTCTAAAACAAAAGGAATAGATATTGATGATTGGTTTTATTCAAGAGAAGAATTAAAAAAAATTGAAAAAATGAAAGAATATGAATTTATTTAGGAGGAAATCAAAAAATGAAAATTTTAAATAAAATACCTAGTTTTTTAAAGAGCTTAACATTACTGGAAATTGTAGAGTTAGTAATTATAATTTTTACAATAATTATATGTATTATTTTTATATTTGATTTATTATTTATCGGAAAACCAACTAAAGAAGTTACTCCTGTTGGCAATTATACATGTAATGGAGGAATTATCAAAATATGTACTGGATCTCAGAAAGTTTATAAATATCTTGGAAATTAAAAAATGAGAATAGGAGGACAATATGACATGGATAAAATTATATAAAAAAAGAGAAAGGCCCACAAAAGCTTTCTCACCTATGATTATACCACAAGGTGAGAAAAAAAGAAAGTCCTCATATAATGATTTAGGTATGAGTGCTCATGGAAAAAAGTAGTTTTGTTATATATAAATCATTTTATGAACCATTGAGAGATTTGACTAATGAACAAATGGGTAGATTGTTTAAAGCATTATTCGAATATCAAATTAATAAGATTGAAAATATTGATATTGATATAAAAATGGCTTTCAGTTTTTTCAAAAATCAATTTAATTTAGATGATGAAAAATATGAAAAAAGAGTGGAAGCTAATAGAAATAATGGCTTAAGAGGTGGGAGACCTAAAACCGAATTAAAACAAAATAACCCATTGGGTAATAATAAACCTAATAAACCCGATAAAGATAATGAAAAAGAAAATGTAAAAGATTATGATAATGGAAAAGAAAATGAGAATGAAGATGTGTGTAATAATATATGTCATTTTGGAATGAAGTTTAAAACAGAAAACTGCTTTAATTGCATGAAAAATAATATATGTAAAAATGAAGAATCACCAGAATTTAAATTTGAACATCCTAAACAATCTTTTTATGAATGGTTAAAAGAAAAAAATATGAAATACGAAGAATATGTAGAGCATATGAAAATAAACAATAAAGAACCAGTTGAATTGTTTGATTACAATTGGTTAGATGATAATGAAAATTAATAATATTAAAGGCTACCTACCACAGCAATTAAAAATATATAAAAGAAGAGGAAAATAGAAATGAATATAACAAATATTAAAATAACTGAATTTGAAAAAGAAGATAACAAGGTTAAAGCTTATGTAAGTTTTGTATTAAATGAAAGTTTTGCAATACATGATGTAAGAATAATTGAAGGTATTAATGGATTATTTGTAGCAATGCCAAGTCGTAAGACTTCAAATGGATTTAAAGATGTTTGCCATCCAATTGTAAATGAATTAAGAGAAGAAATAGATAAAACTATTTTAAATCAATATGATTTATTGCAACAAGCAAAGGAGTTGATAAAATAATGAATTCAAAAAATTGTTTAGCACTATTAAATAGAGTTATACCATTACCTAAAGGATTTTATTATGGTGTTGATGAGCAAGATACATTAAAAATAACTTTATTTAAAGAAGATCTAAATACTATAAATAAAATGGGACAAGTAGTTGAAGAATTTATTATTGATGATTATTCAACTGAAGAATTAGAAGATTTTAGAAAAGAATTAGAAGAATATTTAGTTTAGGAGAAAAAAATGGAAGGAATAGAAAGAATTAAAATTCTATCTTCAGAAGTAACAGATAAAGCTTTATTAAAAGTTGTAAATTATTTATTATCACGAGAAGATATGAATGAAAAATATTTAACAGAAGAAAAATCATTATCACAGATGATTTCATTTATTCAATCAGAAGCTAAAAAAATTGCTAAATCTGGAATAGCAATGGTTGAAGATGATGAAGTCTATAGTTGGGCAATTCATTACTTTGATGAAACAAATGAAAATTTAGGAATAAATAAAATTAAAACATCAAAAGAAAATTTGGTTGAAGAATCAGAGGATAATGAAGAAGAAACTCAAATTACTAATAATGTACCAAAATTAGAAATATCTAAAAGTGTAAAAAAGACAAAGATTGTATCTGAAAGGCAATTAAGTTTATTTGATATATAATGTACATTAAAAAAAAAGATAAGCAATTATATGATGAATTAGATTTAAATTTAGATATACCTATTAATTTTGATAAATTTATTACAAAGATTAGAAAAAAACACAATTTAATTATTAAAAATAAAAATGGTTATTTTTGTACTAATTGCAACAATTATTTTATAACAAATAAAAAAATCAATGAAGAATGTAAATGTCCAAATTGTAAACAAAAATTACTTATTAAAAGTAGTTATTTAAAAAACTATGATTTTAAAGATTCGATAGGAATTGTACAAAAATACAAAGATTATTATATTATAAGATATTTTGAGTTAATTACTTGGTATAATCAAAAACAATTTGACTTTCATTATTGTGAATATGGGAGAAAAATATATGATACAAATTTTCAAGAACTTGATGAAATTGTAAATAATAATATAAATTCAGGTATAGGATATGCTTATGTAAAGCACTTTAATAAATTTGCTACTAATTGGCACAGATTTAGTTCTTATTACAAGCAATTAGGCAATTCTCTTATTATTTATCCTGATAACCTAAAAAGTCTCTTAAAAGGCACAAAATGGCAATATTCACAACTATGGTTATTAGCAAGAAAGATTAATTATCTTGATATATCATTTTTACTTCGAAATTATAGAAGTTCTATAGAACTTCTAATTAAACTAGGATTTTATAATTTAGCTTTATGCCCAAAAACTTTCGATAAAAAAGGTAATTTTAAAGACAGATTTGGTGTTGATAAAGAATTTGCTTCATTTATACGAAGATATAATCTAGATGTAGATGAATTACAAGTTTTAAAATGTATCCAACAAAAAGATATAAAAATAATTAGATATTTTAAAAGAGTCGATTTAGATATTTTACAAAAATATAAGATTAATTTATTTAAACTTAAAAAGTTAACTGATTATGATCTAAATAAAAATAGAGAATATCTTGATTATTTAAGTTTTGCAAAAGAACTTAATTATAATATAAAAGATAAAAAAATACTATATCCAAAGCATATAAATGAAGAACACAATAGATTACAGAATTTAATTAATGTTAAAAAGGATACATTGGTAAATAAAAGAATATTAAAAAAATATAAATCTCTTCTAAAAAATAAATATCAAGATAAGAAATATGTAATATTTCCAGCTAAATCAATATCTGAATTAATAGAAGAAAGTCAACAACAAAACAATTGTGTTAAGACTTATGCCGAAAGATATTCAAAAGGATTATGTGATATTTATTTTATGAGATTATTAAAAACACCTAAGAAATCATTAGTAACGATAGAAGTAACAGATAATAAAGTTGTTCAGCAAAGGCAAAAGAATAACACCAATACAACTCCAGAGCAACAAAAAATCTTGTTAAAGTGGGAAAAAAGTATATTAGAAAAAGGAGATACATTAGATGTTAAATGAAAAATATTATAAATCCTTTATAGAATTTTGGATTCCCATTTATAAAAAACAAATTTTTAAAGCTAAATTATTAAAAAATATAGATCTACTTATGGAAATACAAAAAAATATTTGGATGAATTGGAATTTAACTAAAGGCCAAAAACAAGAAATATTAAAAATATTAGAAATTAAAAAAATAAAATTTTAGGAGGAAAAATGAAAAATAATATATTAGAAAAACAACATAAAAATGAAGTAAGGTTACAAGAAATTCAAAATGTAAAAGAAGAAGATATAGCTAAAATGAGCTATAAAGAAAGACAAGCTTATTTTAGAGATTTAAATAAGATAGTTACAATTAAACATGTTAGTAAAAATAAAGATGGTAAAGGGCATACATATAAGAAAAATTGATTAATTGATTAGAAATACTAAAAAGATATTGAGGTGAAATATATGGCTAGAAGAATAAAATTTAGTGGTGGCCAAGAGGAAACACTACCAATTAAAGATAAAAAACTTTTAGATAGAGTAATGGTTTATTTAATTTATCAAAAAGAACATGCAAAAAGTGGTATTAAAAAAGACCAAGCTTATAGGAACTATATGCTATTTCTAATAGGATTAAATACAGCCTTTAGAGCTGAAGATTTACTTCAACTTAAAACTAAAGATGTATTTAAAGGATATGTATCAATTAAAGAAAATAAAACAGGTAAAATGCAAAATTTTCGTATGAATAAGCAATTTCATAAAGAAATAATGGAATATATTAATAGTTATGAATTAAAGGAAAATGATTATCTATTTATGGGGCAAAAAAAGAAAGATACCTACAAAGGAACTACTCGTAATGTCATTTATCCAATAACTCGACAAAATGTGCGATTAATAATGAAAAAAGTAGCTAAGGCTAGTGGAATTGATTTTAAATTTGGATTGCATAGTTTAAGAAAGACTTTTGGGTTTATGTATATCTTAAATGGCGGAAACCCATTAACACTTATGAAAATGTATAATCATGGCGATGTAGGTACTACTATGCTGTATGTTATGTGGAATACTGAAGATGCTGAAAAATCTAGAGAAGCAATGTTCATAGGAGGTAAAAAATGATAAAACAAGTAATTGTAAATAACAATTGTAAAGATAATACAAATATATATCTATCACAAGATCACATTGATTTATTAAAAGATATCAAAGATGGTGCAACTGTTTATGACAACATTAATGGTAGAGAAATTTTTAATAGTTTATTAGAAATAGAAAGAATTGATAAAAAATTAATTACTATTATTTTTGGGAATGAACTACGAGAAATTATTGGTGAAGAACAAATGATTAATGAAAATAATCAAGCAGCTTTATGTGGCGCTGTTTTAACCAAAAAACAACAACAAAAATTAGTCATTTACGAGAAAAGAAGTAATGAGTAAGTTTTTTAAAATTAAATATTGAAAAATGAGGTTTAAAGTATTAAAAAATAAGGGAATTTTGAAATTATTGAACTAATAGAAAAACTTGTCAGTTTTAGTACTTATGTTAAGTTTATTAAAGAGAATTGGAGATAAAAGAAATTGAAAGATAGGGAGAAAGAATTAAAACAATTAATCTATTTAAGAACAGAATTAATTAAAACAGCTAAAAAAGAAATTAAACAATATCATCAAGAAATTGAACAAATTAATGGATATAAAAAATTAGAAAAAATAAATTCAATAAGGAGGTCTCATGACAAGAGATGAAGCAAGAAACTATTTTAAAAATAACAATTTAAACTATTCTGATATAAGTATGAATGAAATATATAACTTAATTCAAATATTGAATAAAAAAATATTTGATTCTAAAAGTTTTTTATTAATGATGAATACTCCTAAAAATAAAGATTTAAAATTTAAAAATTATAAATTAGTATTTTGTGAATTAAAAGTAAGTGGTACTTATTTTGCGAGTAGAGAGGCAATTACATTTAATGAAGATGGATTTATTGGAATTGCAGGCTGGGCTGATGGTTATATAACTGATGTCTTTACAACAGGATTTATTGAGTGGTGTGACTATTTAAGAGGTGATAACAAATGTATGGATATTTAACTCTTGAAGATGCTTATAAGCTAAAAGACCAAGGCTTTTGTGTGATATTAGATGGTGATAGTAAAGAAGCAATCATCAAAAACAACGAGCTGGATTATGCAGCATATTTACTTGAGAAAATGGATTTAAATCCTATTATAAAATTAATTAAAAATATACAAGAAGGTATTATTAAGGTAATTAAGAATGTTTTTAAAGAACTAGGACAAGCTTTAATAAAAATTGGTGAAGATTGATGAAGTTAACAGAAGAACAAATAATTGACATTTACAAAAGTATTAACTATTCAAGAGAATGGTTCGACAATCATCAATATCAATATAGATTAGGACAGGGATTTGATCCTTATATTGGAGAATATTTCTTAGTCGATTTGTATTTTGATAATCGATTAAATGAAACAGAAGTTTGGCTAGTTAAAGGTAGCAAACCTAAATATGACAGTACTAGAAAACACAAGTTGCCATTTATTCCAGTAGCACTTATTACTTATAATGGAAAATTTGGAGTGGTTAATGGATATTGGCAGGCATTACAATATGAAAAATAAGGAGGACTAAATGTTAGACAAATATAAGAAGGTTATATACCCAATACCTCAACATACTAACGAAATAAATATTCAAGCACTAGAGGAAATAAATAGGCACAATAATCAACCTGATTATAAAATGGCTTGGGAAGAATATGTTTCTTATGCTAAATGTAATGAATTTTCAGATGTATTAGAACATTTGAAAAAACTAGAACAAAAATACAATTTAGGTGGTGAGTAGTATGGATGAGAAAACATTTATTGAAACTTTGAAAGAAATACCACTAGAAGAAAATAATTTTGTAAGCACTTATGGTAGTGTTGATGTTAGCGAATTATTAACAACTATTAATAGGTTTGGTCAAGTCCCAAATTATGAAACTTTATTAAAAGAAAATAATACCCTAAACAAAGGTATTGATGAACTTATTGAAAAGTATGAAAAAGATTTAAAAGATGATAGTGATTATGGTATTGACTATGATTTAGATAGAAACATTGTAGGTTATGAACTTTGTTTATCATCAATAATACAAGACCTTAAAAAGTTGAAAGGGGAATAATGTATCCTTGGGAGCTAGAACAATTCATTAAAGACAGAGATTATAAATTGGGTGGAGACGACCTAATTAAAGCAACATCAATAGAAGAAAATCCACAATTAAATCATATTAAATATAATTCATTTAATAGTAAGTATGAAATGTGGGACAAGTTCAGTAACTATTACATATTTGAAGCTATTGATTATGAAGAAGCTAAAGTTAAAAAATTAGTTAAATATAAATAAGGAGGACTAACAAAATATGATTATTAAACTATTAGAAGAATTAAAAGAAATAGAAAAAATAATAGGAGGAAAGCAATGAGTGAAATTATAGTTAAAAAAGTTAATTTACAAGAAGATAAAATTGATAGACTTGAAAATACAATAGAATTGAAGAATGATACTATAAAATTTCAACAAGATCAATATTTAAAGTTGTTGTGTAAAGTAAATGATAAAGAACCTTTAGGACTAAATTATTTATTATTTACTTATGAGGAACTGGTAACAATCATTTTAGATAAACACAATCCATTATATGAGTATATAAGCAGGTGGTTTTATTTAGATGAAGATTGTAAATATGAAAATAGTTTATTTGAAGATGAAAATTATAATTATGAATTATATTTTAGTGAAGATGCCATCGAAGTAGAACAAGATGGATATTGGTTAGTTAATGTAAAAGAAGATTTAGCAACAACTTTTAAAGATATATCAAAATTAAATAGAAAAATGTATCAATTAAAAAAAGAGGAAAGTTGGCTAAATTAAAAAATAATTAAAAAATAAATTACTAAAAACACATAGTAAAGAAAAGGAAGTGTAAACAATGAGCATAGTGAATTGTTTTTATAAAAATTATATTGATAAAACAAAACCTAAAAAAATTTTTAACAGATTAATTTATTATATTTGGGTGTCTTGTGGGGTTAGCCCTAGTGGATTAACAAAATACTTATTTGAAAATGATAAAATTAGCAGTCAGAAAAATTAAAAATTATCAGTAGTTAAAAAAGAGTTAAGGAAGGTGATAAAAAATGTTAATAAATATATTAAATATTTTTGGAATTGTTATAGTGTTATTACTTGGAACATTTATAATACTTTGCATTTTAAAATCAATGTATAAAAATTTAAAGAAAAAATAGAACAATCAGGAGGCTACTAAAAAAAGAATAATAGGAGGATTTTATGACAATAGATGAACTATCAAAATATTTTCATTTAAGCAAACAGGTAAAACATTTAGAAGATAAAATAACTGAATTAGAATTATCTGTAATAAGCTCATCTAAAAGTGATGGAATGCCACATGGTACTACAATAAGCAATCCTACTGAACAATTGGCATTAAAAATGATTAAATTAAAAGAGTCATACGAAAATAACAAAATTAAATTATTAGATAAAACATTAAAAATAGATAAATTTTTATCAAGTGTAGATAATGAGGAAATTCAATTAATAATAAGATTAAAATTTATGACTACTTATATTGATTCCAGAACAAAAAAAGAAAAATTAAACACATGGGAAAAAGTAGCTGCTATCTTAGGATATGAGAGGTCTACTCCAGAAAAAAAATTAAGTAGATATTTACAAATGTATAATAAAAGGAGTAATGATTATGAAACAATTAGTAATTGATAAACTTAATAAAATAGAATTATTTAATAAAGATAAAAAGAAAATAAACTCTCTAAATCTTCATATAAATGTATTAGAAGAGGTAATTAAAAATGAACTGTATAAAGATTTTATGTTTAATCTCGATGAAAAAATGGAAAATGATAGATTAAAAAAGGATAATAAAAAATTAAGGTTTCAAATTAAATCACTAAAGGAAATAATAAAGGAGGGTAAATAATAATGATAAAGAAAATTATAAATAATGAATTTTTTGGAATTATAGCTATTTTTATTTTTATGTCTATATTTGCCATATTATTATCTTCTTCTATGATTATTATAAGTGGATATTTAACTAATAAAATTATTAAACAAACTGAAGAGATCAAAAAATTAAATAAATCATTAGATACTTACGAATTAGAAAACTTACAACTTCATGCTATTAATGATGAAATGTGGGATAGTTGTTACGAAAGTAAAATTCAATAGGGAGAATGTATTTTTCACAAAATTCACATTGATTTAATGCTATAATGTAATTGTAAAATTATTAAAGTCATCTAATCAGATGACTTTTTCTTTTTTATTTATATAAGAGTATGATTTTTAAGTTCTCCTTTATTCTATTTTATTAATGATTAGATCATACTCTTATATAAGCAAGAAAGGAGATAAGGGTATATGTTAAAAACTTGCAATAAGTGTGGCAAAATGCATGATATTAATTATGTATGCTATGCTAACTCTAAAGATAAAAAGAATACTGATGCTAATAAGTTTAGAGTTACTAATAAATGGAAAGAAAAAAGTAAAGAAATAAAAGAAAGAGATAGTTATTTATGCAAGGTTTGTGTTAATAATTTATACGATACTTACCAAATTTATAATTATAATAAGCTAGAAGTACATCATATAGTACCTATAAATGAAGCTTATGATAAAAGATTAGACAATGATAACTTAATATCTCTTTGTTGTTATCATCATAAGCTAGCTGAAGATAAAATAATACCTAGAAAAGTCCTTATAATGTTAGTAAATAATGCGGATATTTTAGAAATAAAGGAAGAGATAGGGAATAATACTGCCCCCCCTAGGATCGTATAATAAATTTTTAAACTTTTTCAGAACCTACTGCCCACCAACAAACACAAAAAATGCCTAAAATGAAATTTGGAGCAAAAATAAAAAGAGAAAAGAGGTGATAAAGATGTCAAGACCAGCAAAATCAATTGAAACAAATTCAATGAAAATGAGCAAAGAAGAAAGAATCAAAAGAGAACTAACAGAACAAAAACTAAGAGGTGATAGTAGTAAGTTAAAACCATTTAGTCATCTTAATAAAAGACAAAAGCAAATATTTAAATATATACTTCTTAATTTAAATAAAGATGTATTAGGAAATTTAGATATTTATGTTTTAAATCAAACTGCTATAACTATAGAGAGGCTAGAGACTATTGAAAAAAAATGTAATGAAGATATAGAACTATTATTAAATACAAATTTTAAATCAATGAGAGATATGTATTCAAAAGATTTTTTTAGATGCTGTAATGAATTATCATTATCGCCACAGGCAAGAGCAAAACTTTCAATAGCTATCCCATCTCCTCAGAAAAAAACATTGATGGAAATGTTAAATGATGATGAAGATGATGAAGAATGAAAAATAATCATCCAAGTTATATATATGCAAAAGCAGTTGTTGAAGGTAAAATAAAAGCTCCAGAATTGTTTTATGAATTGAATGGTGACAAACAGGTAGTATCGCCTAAGTATGTAAAAAAACAATGTGAGATATTTATAGATGTATTTGATGGAAAGTCAGATAAATATATTATTAATGAGAAAAGATTAATTAAGATTGATAAAATATGTAAAATGTTAGTAATGGCCAAAGGAATTAAAGCTGGTACAAAAATTTATAATGCTTTATCAGGATATCAATGGCTCTTAATTGTAGCAAGTCTCTGCACTGTTCATAGAGATAATCTTAAGAAAAGAAGATATGAAACAGTTATCTTAGAAATATGTAGAAAAAATGGTAAAACATTTATTGTTGCATTTTTATTTTTGCTTCTTTTTTATTTAGAACCAAAATATTCTAGATTTTTTTCAGTAGCACCAGATGGATCATTGGCTAAAGAAATAAAACAATCTTTAGAGCCATTAATTAAAGCTAATATAGATATTTTTGAGGATGGAGAATTTAAATTATTAAGGGATAGTGTAAAGCACTTACCTACAGAAACTGTATATACTCCATTAAATTATTCTACATCTAGAATGGATGGTAAAGAACCTACAGTATTTATTGCTGATGAAGTTGGAGCATTACCTAGCCCTTATGCGATTGAGGCAATGCGATCTGGTCAATTATTAGTTATTAATAGACTAGGGTTTATAATATCAACAAAATATCCAACGATAGATAATCCATTAGAAGATGAAGTTAAGTATGCAAAAAAAATATTTGATGGACTAGCTGATGATGAGACTGTATTCGCATTACTGTATGAACCTAATGAAACAAAAAATTGGACAACTGATGATAATATATTACTTCAGTCCAATCCTTTAGCTCTTGAACTCGATGTTGTATATAAAGATTTGTTATCAAAAAGAATTAAAGCAATTGATAGAGAGTCATTACGAGAAAACTTTTTGACAAAGCATTGTAATATTATTTATCAAGGAGCAGGGACAGAGAGTTTTATAGATATAAGTGAAGTTCAAAAATGTAAAGTTGCAAAAATTGACTGGTCTGGTAAAGATGTTTATATTGGTGTAGATTTGGCAATGTCAAATGATAACTGTTCAGTAGCTATGACTGGTGAAGAAGATGATAGTATATTAGCTGAATCAATTGCATTTATACCAGAGGGAAGAATAGAGGAAAAAAATCAATTTGAAAAAGTTGATTATCAAGAATTTATAAATCAATTAAAGTGTATTGCTTGTGGTAATAAAAATGTTGATTATGAAGTTATTGAAAATTTTGTTTTTGCGATAGAAGAAAAATATGATGTTACAGTTAAGGCAATAGGCTATGACAGATACAATGCATTATCATCAGCTCAAAAGTGGAGTGCTAAATATAATACAGTTCAAATAAGACAACATTCTGACACGCTTCATCCACCAACAAAATTATTATATGAAAAAATTACAGATGGAAAATTTAGATATGAGAATAACAAATTATTGGAAATAAATTTTCAAAATGCTAAATGTACATTTGATACTAACATGAATAGATATATTACAAAAAAGAGATCTTCGGGAAAAGTAGATATGGTAATTGCACTTATAAATAGTGTTTACCTATTACAACAAGATGTTTTTTTAGAAGGTGGAGATTTTTTTGTACAGGTTTTATAACTTTCACAAAATTCACATAAATTTAATGTTATAATGTAAGTGTAAAAATATTAAAGCAAACTCCAAAGGGTTTGTTTTTTTGTAGTTAAACGAGAGGCGGTGACAATATGGGATTATTTAATATGTTTAATAATAAAACAGAAAAAAGAGAAACTGTTTTAGATACACCGACAGAAGTTGTTAGTGATGTATTATTAAAAGCAATGTTGCTAGGAGAAACAATAGATAAAGATAAGGCACTATCAATACCAGCTGTATCAAGTGCTGTTGATAGAATATCTAATTTAATTGCAATGTTGCCTATATCTCTATATCAAGAAGAATCTACTGATGATGGAAAGAAAAAAGTTAAAGAAGTGTTTAATGATATTAGAATAAAATTATTAAATCAAGATACTGGAGATACTTTAGATGCTTTTCAATTAAAAAAAGCTATTGTTAGAGATTACTTGATAAATAAGGGTTCATATATTTATATTGAAAAAGATAAAAATAACTTTAAAAGTATAAGATATGTAGATCCTGATTCATTGAGTATAATAAAAAATTATCATCCAATATTTAAAGATGTAAAATATATGGTATATGATAAAACATATGAAACATTTGAATTTTTAACAATACTCCGTAATACTAAAGATGGAGCATCTGGAACAAGTGTAATTGCAGAAATATCAAAATCAATTGAAACAGCATTCACAACTATTCTTTATGAATTAGGACTAGTTCAAAAAGGTGGAGGTAAAAAAGGATTTTTAACTGCAACAAAAAAACTTGATAAAGATGCAATTGAAACTTTGAAAACCGCTTGGAAAAATTATTATGGCAATTCTAATGAAAATGTAATTGTACTTAATGATGGATTACAATTTCAAGAAGGAGCAAGTACTTCAGTTGAACTTCAGGTTAATGAACGAAAAAAGACATTAAAAGAAGATATAAATGATGCCTTTCATATATATTCAAGCTATGATGAAACTATAAAAGATGCAATAATGCCAATAATAAGTGCAATTGAAAGTGCCTTAAATAAAGACTTCTTACTTGAAAAAGAAAAAGAGTCTTTTTATTTTGCTTTTGATACAAAAAAAATTACTAGAGGAAACATTAAAGAAAGATATGAAGCTTATAAAATTGCTTCAGAGACTGGATTTCTTACAAAAAATGAAATTAGATATGCTGAGGATTTAGATGCAATAGAAGGACTTGATGTAATCACTATGAGTTTGGCTAATGTGCTATATGATATTAAAACTCAAAAATATTACACACCAAATACAGGGTCTCTTGCAACAATGGGTGAAGAATCAAGTGTTGTAATACCAAAAGAGGGGGGTGAAAAAATATGAAGGTAGAAATTAGAAATGGTAAAGTATTAATAGATGGATATGTGAATGCTGTAGAAAGGTTTTCTAAGCCATTAACAGATACTAGAGGTAAATTTATAGAAAGAATAATGCCTAGTGTTTTCAAAAGAGCATTAGAAAAAAATGATAATATTTTAGTATTATTAAATCATGATTATAATAAAGAACTTGCTAATACAAAAAGTGGAACAGCTAAGTTATATGAGGACAATATAGGACTTCGTGCAGTTGTAGAAATAGATGATCCAATAGTAATTGATAAGGCCTCAAAAGGTAAATTAAGAGGTTGGTCTTTCGGTTTTAATTGCAATAAAGAAGATAGAAAGACTAATGAAAATGGATTAGAAGAAAGAACAGTTCTTGATATTGATTTAGTAGAAGTGTCTATTATTGATGATAGAAAAGTGCCAGCATACATTGGCACAAGTATCGAGCTAAGAAATGATAATGAAAAGTTAGTTGAATATAGAGGTGGAGAATTTGATGAACAAAATTTATCAAATGAAGAAACTAATTTTACTAATTTAACATCATCTCAGAAGAGAGAAATTTTATCATCCTCATTAAAGAAAATATTTAATGATGGATGGTTGGAAGATTTTGATGATAGTTATTTATATGCATCAATTGATAATGATTGTGCTGTTTATAAAATGCCTTATACAATTCAAAACGATGAAACATTAATTGACTCTAATAGTAAAGTAAAAGTTATTCGTGGAGGATATGAAGAAGTCAGAGATATAGGTTTAAATAACGAAGTGCCTGAGCAACAACCTACTAAGGAAGTTGAAAAAATAGATTACTCAGAATATGAGCAAAGATTAAAAAAAGTTAAGGAGGAATTAAAATGAAAGATAACTTAAAATCTTTAAATGAAAAAAAAGCAGAATTTCAAAGTGAAATGGAAACATTACTAACTTCAGTTAAAACTGAAGAAAGAGCATTTACTGAAGAAGAAAATGCAAAATTTGTAGAATTAGAAAAAAGTATAAAATTAATAATGGATACTTTAGCAGCTATTGAAAAAGGTCGTGATTTGACTGAAGAAACACCAGAGGATGGTGGACAAAAAAAGGAGGAAGAAACAGTGAAGACAGAAGAAACAAGAGCATTAGAAGAAAGAGAAATAACAGCTTTTGCTAATTTCATTAAAAATGTTGTTGGTAAAGAAGAAAGAGCTGAAACAAATTTAACTATGGGTGATAATGGAGCGATTATTCCAGTAACAATTGCTAACAAAATCATAACTAAAGCTTATGATATGTCAACAATATTATCTAAAGCAACTAAATATAATACTAAAGGTAAATTAGAAATACCTGTTTATGGAGCTGATGCATCAAGCAATGATATAACTATGGCTTATGCAAATGAATTTACAGAATTAGAAAGTAAAATTGGTAAATTTACAGCTGTAGAATTAAATAACTATTTAGCTGGAGCTTTAGCAAAATTGTCAAATTCTTTAATTAATAATTCAGATATTGACATAGTAAATAAGGTTGTTGAATTAATGGCCGAAGTTGTTGCAAGATTTATGGAAGGTGAAGCAATTCATGGTACAGTTGATAAAGTAACTGGTTGTAAAGGAATAACTTTAAAAGTTGTAACTGAATCAGCTACAGTAATTACAGCTGATGAATTAATTAAATTAAAAAACAAAGTAAAAAAGACATTTAGAAAAAATGCAAACTGGATTATGAGTAATGACACTTTAACAGCTGTAGAATTATTAAAAGATGATAATGGTAGATATTTATTTACTGAAGATTTAACTGGTGAATATGATGGTAAAATTTTAGGGTATCCAGTAGAAGTTTCTGATAATATGGAAGAAATTGCTGCAGGAAAAACTCCAATTTTATTTGGTGATTTTAGTGGATTAGCTATTAAGCAAACAAAAGATTTAGAATTACAAGTTTTAAGAGAAAAATATGCTACAGAACATGCTACAGGAATTGTTGCTTGGACTGAATTTGATGTTAAAATAGAACATCTACAAAAAATAGCTAAACTAGAAATTAAAACTGTATAAGGAGGATTACTATGTATTTAGTTAATAAAGGATTTAGTGGAATAATATCTGCACACAAAGGTCAAGTTATTGAAATTAAAGATAAAAAAATAGCTGAAGATCTTATGAATGCTGGTTATATTCAAGTAAATTCTGAAAAAATTCAAAATTTAAATGAAGCTAAAAAACAAATTGAAACTTTAACAAAAGAATCAGATGTTTTAAAAAATCAAAAAGATGAATTAGTAAAAGAAATTGATTTGCTAAAAGAACAATTATCTAATATTGATTTAGCTAATAAAGAAGTTAAAGAAACTTCTGAATCTACTAATCTTGACAGTACTAATGAAAATTTAGAACCTGATAAAAATGATAAAGATGATTCACAAGAAAATGATCCATCAGTTTCAGCTGAATAAGTAATTAGAGTTGTTCAGGCAAACTCCCGAAAGGAGGAATAAAGATGATTACTAAAGTTAGTGAAATAACTGAATCGAATATTGCTGATTATATTAGATTGACTGATGCTTCTCAAGAGGAGTTAAATAATTTGAAAATTTATTTAGGTGTTGCAAAAGACTTTATATTAAATAACACAGGTATAACTGATTTAGACAAATATAACGATTTAGTTATAGTTGTCTATGTCTTATGCCAAGATATGTATGATAATCGAACATTGTATGTTGATAAAACAAATCTCAATCATGTAGTTAAAATAATACTTGGAATGCATTCGGTTAATTTGTTATGAGAAAAGAATTAAATGCTGGAAAGTATAATAAAAAAATCCAGATAATAAGCATTACAGAAGTTCCTGATGATGAAGGATTTAAAAAACCTATTGAAGGAGTAATAATTAATGCTTGGGCTGAAGTTAAAACATCAAAAGGATATACACTTATTCAAAATAATACTGATTTTGAAAAGGCTTATACTAATTTTACTATAAGATATCCTAAAGCAAATTTAAATAGAGATATGTTTGTTAAATATAATGACAGAGTTTATGAAATAGAATATTTAAATAATATTGATAATGAATCACTTGAATTAGAAATTCAAGCAAAGTTGGTTGTTAAATAATGGCTAATTTTTCTTTGGAACTTCCTAATGAATTAATGAAACAGTTAGAAAATTTAGATAGAGATACTACTGAGATGTTTGAAGAAATGACTCAGGCAGGAGCTAAGGTTGTATATGATAATATTCAAATTGGTTTATCAAAAGTTATTGATGATAAAGATGGAAATTTAGCTAAGTCATTAAGGATAACTAAATCGTATAAAACAGCATCGGGAGAAATTGCAACAAAAGTTGCTTTTTATGGTTATGGTAAAGATAAAAAACCTAATGCTCTTAAAGTTTTAGCTAGGGAATATGGCACATCTAGAGGAGAAGCAAAAAGACCTTTTATAAGGCCTGCTTTTAATAAAAAAAATGATATAGATAATGCTATGACAAAAATACAGGAAAAGTACTTACCAAAGGAGGACTAATTATGAATAAAGAAATTGAAGATATTTTCAAAAATTTTAAAGTTGCAGAAGTTAGTATACCAATAGGTTTTATAGACTACTTTGGAAAAGAGACAACATATATTACATATCAAAGTATAAGTAATATTCCTATATTAGCTGAAGATGATGAAATTATTTATAGTCAAGATTCAATTGATATTGATATTTTTACAAAAGGCAATTATTTAAATATAGTTAAAGAAATAAAAAAAATAATGAAATTAAATGAATATGTTTGGATTGGTGATAGCCCTGATATGCATGAAACAGACACAGGTTATTACCATAAAACGATATCATTTATAAAAGAAAGGAGTGCTTAATTATGGCACAAATAGGACTAAGACATTTTAAATTTTCACCAATCGTTAATGATGATGAATATTCAGGTTCTAATAAATTATCAGGAGCTATTGAAAGTAAAGTATCTTTAAATATAGCTGAAGCAGAATTATATGCAGATGATACATTGGCTGAAAAGGCTCAAGAATTTACTAAAGGAACAGTTAACTTAACTTGTTCAGATGATCCTGATGAAGTATTTGCACCATTACTAGGTCATACATTAGATGCAACTACTAAAGAAGTAGTAAAATCTACTGATGATATTGCACCATTTGTAGGGTTTGGAAGAGTAATTGTTAAGCTAGTTAACAATGTAAAAAAATATAAAGCAGAATTTTTTCCAAAAGTTCAATTCAAACCATTTGTAACTGATGGTAAAACTAAAGGTGAAGGTCTTGAATTTCAAACACCAACAGTTGAAGGAACATTATTCGCGAAACCTGAAGTAATTGGTACAGTAACTAAATATGTATGGGAAAAACATCGTACTTTTGATACAGATGCAGAAGCTCAAGCTTATTTAGATGACTTAATGAAAATTAGTGCAGGTTAGTATTTAAATACTAACCTCTTTTTTTATATATAAGGAGGTGAAAAAAATGCAAGAAAAAATGGTATATTTAAAAACAAAAAATGGCCAATATCCAATGATTTTTACTTTAAATGTAATGGAGTCAATACAAGATAAGTTTGGTTCTTTAGATCAATGGAAAAACCTAATATTTGTAAGTGACAACGAAGAAAGAACAGAACCAGATATAAAAGCTTTGTTATTTGGATTAACTGAAATGATAAATGAAGGAATAGATATAGAAAATGAAGAATTACCATCACCTAGACACTTTATTGATAAAAGAAAAACAGGTAGAATTATTACGGAATTAGGTATGCAAGAGGTAAATACAAAATTAGGTGAGTCTATCATAGCTTCTACAAAAAATGACGAAGCAAAAAACGAATAATCCACGAGGATGAAGAAACTATTATAGATTTCTCGTGGTTATTATTTATTGGAAAGTGCTTGCTTGGTTATAAAGAAAAACAAGTAAGGCATATGACTTTAAGAAAATTAACAAAATTGTATAATCATCATAAAAATTATTATGATTTTACATTGAAGAAAATATCTTATAAAGATTTAGAAGAAGAATCAATAAAAAGCGAAGAGTGGATACCTGAGTAAGGTATTTTTTTATTGTAGAAAGGAGGAATAATATGAGTTCTTTCGGTGGAAGTGTTAAATTATCAGGTGAAAGCGAATATAAAAAGGCATTATCACAAATAACTAGCGAGCTTAAAGTTATGTCTAGTGAAATGCAAGTTGTAACTGCGACATATGGCAAAAATGATACATCGGTTGAAGGTTTAACTGCTAAAAATAAAGCGCTTAATGATCAAATAGAAAAACAATCATCAAAAGTTGATACATTAAAAGGAGCTTTAGAAAACGCAAAAACAGAATATGGTGAAAATAGTAATCAGAGCCAAAAGTATCAAATTGAATTAAATAAAGCACAGGCTGGTCTTATATCAATGCAAAAAGAAGTAGAAAATAATCAAAAAGCAATGAGTGAGTCAGCGCAAGCGACTAGTGAAAATTCAAAAAGTATTAAAAACTTTGGTGATGAAGCAGACAAATCTGGTACTAAAGCTCTAACTTTAGGAGATATCGTTAAGGCTAATTTGATTAGTGATGCTATTAAAAGTGGATTAAAGGCTTTGGCTAGTGGAATATCAAGTGTTGCATCATCTTTTACAGATGCATTGTCAACTGGCGCTAGTTATGGTGATAGTATGCTTACAATGGCAACTCAAACAGGATTAAGTGTTGATGCTTTACAAAAATATAATGCTGTAGCAGAACTTGTTGATGTTTCTACAGAAACTTTAACAGGGTCAATGGCAAAAAATATTAAGTCTATGTCAGGTGGGAATGATTCTTATAAATCATTAGGAGTAGCTATAAAAGATGCTAATGGTAATTTAAGAGATAGTGAGACAGTTTATTGGGAAACAATAGATGCTTTAGGAAAAGTAGAAGATGAAACTAAAAGAAATGCTCTCTCAATGGATATCTTTGGTAAATCGGCATTAGAATTAAATCCTTTGATTGCTCAAGGCAGTTCAGGAATTAAAGCTTTAGGTGATGAAGCAGTTAAAATGGGAGCTGTATTAAGTTCCGATGGAGTAAATGCTCTCGGAGCTTTAGATGATGAAATGCAAAAATCTGCTTCAATTTCAAAAGCTACTGGTAATATATTAGCTAGTTCTTTTGCCCCGGCAGTAACTTCTATGTTAGGTAGTGTAAACGATATCGGTGGTTCTTTTAATAATCTTATAGCATCAATATTAGGTGGTGACCAAGGAACAATTGAAGATGCTACTAATCAATTTGTAGCGTATATTGATGCATTTATTACTAATATAAGTAGTCAAATTCCAAAAATGTTAGAAATGGGTTCAAAACTTATTTCTACATTGATAAATGCAATATCAAATAATCTACCAAAAATACTTGATGCAGGGTTAAAAGTAATAACTCAGTTGCTAAATGGTATAACAAAAAATTTAGGAACGATACTGCCTGTCGTTATAACTGTAATAATGTCACTTGTAACCGCTGTAATTCAAAATCTACCAACTATATTAGAGGCTGGAATTCAAGTTCTACTTTCATTAGTAAAAGGTATTGCAGATTCATTACCTGAGTTGATACCGGTTATAATAGATGCTGTAATAACAATGGTTGAAGCCATTTTAGATAATATTGGCTTAATTATAGATGCAGGAATTTCAATTATTTTTGGATTAATTGATGGTTTAATAAATGCTATGCCAGACTTAATAGATAAAATGCCAGAAATTATAGATAAATTGATAGTTGCAATTACTGACAATTTACCTAAACTTATTGAGGCGGGTATAAAATTAAATATAATGCTTGCAGAAGGTTTAATTAAAGCTATACCACAATTAGTATCAAAAATACCACAAATTATAACATCAATAGTTAATGGACTAGGTAATGGTATATCTCAAATGGCAGATGTTGGATTAAATATGATTAAAGGATTGTGGGAAGGAATAAAAAACTCTCTTACATGGATAAAAGATAAAATAAAAGGTTGGGTAGGAGATGTATTTAAATTTATCAAAAAGTTATTTGGCATTAATTCACCATCTCGTCTGTTTAGAGATGAAATTGGTGTCATGTTGGCCAAAGGAATTGGTGTAGGTTTCAGTGATGAAATGGATAATGTTAATAAAGATATTAAAAATGCTATACCTACAGATTTTGATTTGGGAATTAATACTTCAATTAACAATGATTTAACGAGTTCTTTATCAAATTCTTTGTTAAATTCCAATATTTCACAAAGTGAATCTATTGCTAAGGCTGTTAAAAATGCTTTGGTTGGAATGAATGTTATGCTTGAAGATGATAAAATCGGTGAAATTGTTATTAATAAAGTAGAAAAGGTGGTGTATTCATAATGAAAAATTGGATTATTTTTAAAAATATTAATTCTAATACTATAAATGGTTTGTTAGTTTGTGAATTACCACCAATTTCTAAGCCAAAAATGAGAGTTGAGACAACTGTTATTGATGGAAAAGATGGTGATATTACTGATAATCTTGGATATGAAGCTTATGACAAGACAATTAAGATAGGTTTAACTAGAGATTTTGATATAAATAAAATAATTAAATATTTTAGTGGTGAAGGTGAAATAATATTTTCAAATGAGCCAAATAAGGTATATATAGCAAAGATAATATCACAGATTGATTATGATCGATTATTGACATTCAAAATTGCTAGTATTATTCTTCATATACAGCCATTTAAATATTTATATGAAGAAACACCAACAGAATTAGAAATAACGACACAAACCAGTTTAAATGTAGAAAATAAAGGCTTAGAACAGTCTAAACCAATATTAACTTTATATGGTAGTGGAGAAATCGAAATATTTGTGAATAGCATCTCAATATTTAAAGTAAATATTGATGATGAATATATTGTAATTGATAGTTTAAATCAAGAGGCATACAAAGGTTCAACATTAAAAAACAGATTTATGACTGGGGAGTTTCCAATATTAGAAATTGGGATTAATGTAATAACTTGGACTGGAAATCTTACAAAAATTAAAGTTGAGCCAAAAAGCAGGTGGATATAATGATAAGTATTTATCCATCGAATGAGCAAAACTTTGCTGATAATGGTCTAAAAATTCTTAAACCATTAAGATGTGTTGTTTATAAAGAAGATAATGGTGATTATAATATTAGTATACGAGATGTAATTGAAAATTTAGAGTACTATCAAGAAGGAATGATTTTAAGAGTTCCAACACCTTGGGGAAAACAATGTTTTAGATTAACTAATCCATCAATAGAAAATAAAAAAATAGAATGTATAGGTTATCATTTATATTTTGATACTGAAAATTATATTATTAAAGATTCTTATGTAGTTGATAAAAATTGCAATGATGCTCTTGATCATTTAAATAGTGCTTGCGATACTGAAACACCATTTTCTACCATTTCTGATATTACAGTCATTAATTCTTACAGATGTGTTAGAAAACAATTAAATGAAGCAATCTCTGAAGTAATTGAGCGTTGGGGTGGTCACTTAGTTAGAGATAATTTCAATATTGGGATTAGGCAAAAAATTGGAGAAGATAGAGGAGTAGTAATAGCTTATTCAAAAAATATTCAAAAAATATATTCAAAAGAAGAATGGAATAACGTTGTAACAAAAATAATGCCTGTGGGGAAAGATGGACTTTTGTTAGATGAAATATATCTTGAAACAAGCGATGATTTATACGACATACCTTATTCAAAAGTTATTCAAATAGACCAAAGTGATATTGTTGAAGATAATTATAAAGATGAAAATGGAATATTAGATGAAACTCTATATAATAATGCTTTAATAAATGATTTAAGAAATAAAGGAAATAAATATTTGCAGGATAATAAATTACCTAAAGTAAATTATTCTCTTACTGCTTATATCAAAGATATTTCAGATATAGGAGATATTATTTATGTCAGCCACCCAAAATGTAAAATTAATTTAACTACAAATGTTATAGGAATTGAATATGATGTACTTGCTGATAAGTATACCAAAATAGAATTTGGGAATTTCAAAAACAAACTGAAAGATTTAATTAGTAATGTTACAAATTCAGTAACTGAAAAAGTAAATAAAGTAATCGATAATAGTAATTCAAAATTATCAAAAGACTTGATAACAGCAACAAATAAAATTTGGGACGTTATGGGTAAATCTTTTGTTATTAATGATGGTGACAAAATACTTATAGTAGATAAACTGCCAAAAGAAGAAGCAAAAAATGTTATTATGATAAATAATGGTGGAATTGGGTTCAGCCAAACAGGCATTAATGGAATATTTAATTCAGCTTGGACTATCGATGGTGTTTTGGACATGCAAAAGATTAATGTTATTAACTTGGTAGCAGATATGATTAAAGGTGGAACATTAAAATTAGGTGGATTAGATAATCAAAGTGGAATTTTAGAAATTTATGATGAAAATAATATCATTGTAGGAAAAATTGATAAAAATGGTTTATCTTTGGACCTATTAGATGAGCAAAATACAAAAATTTCAAATTTGACTTCATCTGTTAATGGAATAAATTTGCAAATATCCAAAACCGGTGGCGATAATCTATTTGATAATCCAGTTGCGTATTTCTTTGATGGTTATCAAACAGCAGACGATTGGACTGGTATAGCAAAATCTTATACAAATACTGAAATTAAAAATAATACAGTATCAGGAAATTCTTTTTTATTACAAAATGATACAATAGAACAAATAGTACAAAAACCTAACGGAACATATACTGTATCATTTATATATAAAAAATTAATAGCTTTAGCCGAATGTAGTATTGTAATAAATGGAATAATTATAGAATTAACAGAAGAAAATTGGACAACTGAAAGTTTAACTTTTGAAGTAACAGCAAATACAATAGATATCCAAATGATATCTAATACAAATGACAGTTGCTATGTTAGTGATTTAATTGGTAGTTTAGGTACATTGGTAAAAGTATGGAGTAATAATCCAAACGAAGCTGTTAATGGTGGAGTTAAAATTGGAAAAGGTATTGAAATAACTTCTGGTATATCAAACATAAAGCAAATGATAAATAATGATGGAAATAGAATTGTAAATACTAATACAAATGAAGTTGTATCTGAATTTACAGATAAAGGACTAGATACAAAAGAAATAATCGTAGATAAGGCACAAGTGGCAAAATTACTCATAGTAGATATGGGAAGCCAAACTTGGATTTCTAGAATGTAGGTGAAATGATGGAAAAACTAAAATTAAATATTCAATTATTTGCTTCTTCTGGTGATTTTGGAGAAATACCTTTTTATGACATACCTTATACTTGGTATCATTTAGTATGGTCGGCAACTCAAAATATAACAGGAAATTATAGTGATGTTACAGCAACTTTATATTTTTCTGAAAGAAGTGGATATGACAATGGTTATTTTCACAAAAAAATAGTAATTGGAGGAACTACTTATAATAACACAGGGGAATGGATATCTCCAGGAGGAACGTCTGTATCGGTTGCTACAAAAAGAATATATCACACAAATGAGGGGTATGGTTCAACAACTATATATGCCTGCGATGGTAATTTAGGTGGAACAGCATACTTAAATACAATAAATAGATATGCAACTTTTACTAAATATGATAGGTATCCTGGTCTTGATAGAATTTCTGTCAATTGGAGTGCAGACGTTGCAGTAGACTTTATTCAATATAGATTAAATGGTGGTTCTTGGGTTAATACAAGTGGTGATTGGTTTGAAATACCTAATTTAACGCCTAATACATACTATACAGTTCAAATTCAAGTAAGACGTGCCGATAGTGGTTTGTGGACGCAGAGTGGTACTTTTGGAGTAACAACAATAGATCAAGTAAAAGTAACCTCAAGCCAAAATTTTGATGACACTCAAAATCCTGTTGTTTATTTTACTAACCCTAGTGATAAACCAGTAACTGCAAGAATTGAGGGAACTGGCGGAATAACTATACAAAGGTTAAATGTGTCAAACCCATATACTTTCGTTCTTACAGAAGAAGAAAGACAAGTATTAAGATATATGACACCAAATTCAAATACAGCAGGTGTAAGATTTACTTTAGCTAATGTAGTTGACAATGCAGAAAAATTTTGGAGTTATCAAGATAGAGTTTTAACTATAATAAATGCAAATCCAATATTTAGTAATTTTGTTTATGAAGATACAAATTCTGTAACGATAGCTTTAACTGGTAGTAACCAAAAAATAATAAAAGGTTATTCTAATGTTAAAGCGACAGTATCAGTTGCAAATAAAGCTATACCTTTAAAAGGTTCTACAATGTCTAAATATAGATTTGTAGTAGGCTCTAAACAAATTGACGCTAATTATAGTTCAACTAACGACGTAACTATGAATTTAAATGGAATTGATAATAATATATTTAATGTTTATGCGATAGATAGTCGTAATAATTCGACAGTTAAACAATTAAGCCCTAGCACTTATATTGAATATTTCAATCCTTATTTTAGCGCTCCGTTGCCGATCGCAGAAAGAACTGACGGAATTGGGACGCAAACAACATTAACTTTTTCAGGTTTATTTTTTAATTCTAGTTTTGGAACAGTTACAAACGATATTGAAGTAATTTATAAATACAAAAAAACAAGCGATAGTTCATATACAACAGGTACTACAATTTTAACAATTACTAAAAATGGAAACCAATTCAGTTTTACAGGATTGATAGCCGGAGATTTAGGAGCTAATGGCTTTGACGCCAACTACTCATATAATTTACAAATAGTAGCTACTGACGAAATAACAAGTATAACATACGATTTAATTATAGGAACAGGAACGCCTAATATAGCCGTTCATAGTGATGGTGTGTCGATAAACGGTCCATATAATCCAACTAATGGTGGTGATTTTCAAATAGCTGGGAATAACATTTGGAAATTAATTTTTCCTATTGGCACAGGTTTTATCGATTATACAAACACCGATTATTCTAATAGATTCGGATTAACTTGGGTAAAAACTTGTATTGGAAAAACGCCTGTCGGTATGGATGTTTCTCAAACAGAATTTAATATTATCGGAAAAACTGGAGGGGCTAAAACCCATGTGCTTGACATAACACAAATTCCATCTCATAATCATCCGGTTGTTACCTCTATATATGGTTATTTAACAAATTTTAATAACATAGATAGTAACTATGGTGTTCAAAATGGGGGTGCTTATCGTGATAGAGTTGCGGGGTTCACCAGTAATGCAAACACAAATGCGTTATATACATCAGTTGCTGGTGGAGGATTAGCACATAATAACTTATCACCTTATCAAGTAGTAAATTTTTGGAAAAGAACAGCTTAAAAAGGAGGAAAAAATGGGATTGTTAAAAAAAATAATTGATGATAAAGGTATTATAACAAAGTATCATAAAATAGATAAAGTATATATTAACAAAAATAATATCTTAATTAATACAAAAACATATGCTGATTATAAATTTAGAAAAAAAGAAATAGATGTTCAACAAATTCAAAATGAAATTAATATACTACAAAACAAAATAACTCAATTATCAGCAGACTATTCAACTAATGAAGAACAAATTTCGTTTAAACAAAATGAAATGGAAAATTTAATCTCAACTTTACCAGACAACACGGATTTTGCAATTGGTACAGAGACATACAATTTTAAATTTATAGATAAATCATATTCTTTAGCAGATTACTATGATTTATTAAAAACATTAGATGATTTTGCTAATTCAGAAGATATATAATTTAATCGTAATTAAACGAACATAAAGAAAGAAGGAATAAAATGAAAATATTAGATATTATAAGAGGAATTATAGCAACAATTGGTACAATTGTTGGATATTTTCTTGGGGGATTTGATGCTATGCTGATTACACTTTTAATTTTTATAGTTATTGATTATGTAACTGGCATAATGGATGGAGTAATCCAAAAAAATTTATCAAGTGAAGTGGGATTTAAAGGGATTTTTAAAAAAGTATTAATTTTATTAATGGTTGGAATAGCAACTAGATTAGACATTACATTAGGAATAGAAGGACTAAGATATCTTGTGATATCTTTTTATATTGCAAATGAAGGAATTTCTATTTTAGAAAATGCTTCAATTTTAGGATTACCTGTTCCAAATAAAATACAAGAAGTCTTAGAACAATTAAAAAGTGAAAAGGAAGGGGAATAACATGTTAAATGAAGAAATAATTCAGGAAAATATTGAACAAGAACTTATAGATGCTACTTCAGAGGCTATTGATACAAATAGTATAGAAGAATCTCTAACAGAAGAAAAAAATGAGGAGGAATAATATGAGAATATCATTAGAACAATTTATAAAAGAAAATACTAATAAAATTATAGATATACCTTGGGGTAATGGTGCTTTAGCTGGACAATGTGTTAGTTTAGTTCAACAATATTTAGGACAATGCTTAGGACAACCTATGAAGGCAAGAGGAAATGCTAAGGATTGGTTTGAAACATATCCAAAAGAAGAATTAGGTAGTATAGTTTCAACTCCACAGAAAGGTGATATATTGGTATATGGCTCAGCTACAGGTAATGGATATGGGCATATTGCTATATATGTATCAAAAAATCAAATGTTTGATCAAAACAATAGTACTCATAATGATAGAAGAGCTGGAATAAGTAAAATATTTAATGGATATTCTGTATTAAGACCAAATGTAGAACTTATTGAAGAAGTTGTAGATGTTCCTGTTGTTAATACTGATTCAATAAATACATATATTGTATCAGCAGGAGACACTTTAAGTGCAATTGCTTCTAAGTATGGTACTACATATCAAACTTTAGCAGAATATAATGGAATATCAAATCCTAACATTATATATGTAGGCCAAGTTATTAAAATACCTAGTTCATCTCAATCAAGTTCTAATAGTCCTATATCTTATACTGTATCAGCAGGAGACACTTTAAGTGCAATTGCGACTAAGTATGGGACTACATGGCAAAAAATATATAATGATAATAAATCAACAATAGGAGCTAATCCTAACCTTATATATATAGGCCAACAATTAATCATAAATAAATAGTATAATTTAAAAGACTAGAATATTATTTTCTAGTCTTTTTTTTTGAATTATTTTAAATCTAAAAAGGAAATTCAATATTTACAACTTATAATAATGGTAGGAGGTGATATAAATGATATGGTTTGAAACATATGAATTAGAAGAAATTATGCTATATTTGTTAAATGTAGAATAAATTCTTATTTAAAGTTTACTGCTATCATTTAGGTTTAGATGGGTATACTAGACCATTAGCGTGCAAATGATTTTAAATAAAGAACAATTATTAAAAATAGATGGTGGAGCATTTACAGCTGCTTACTTAACATCTATAGTTAGAGGAGTTACTTTTCTAATAGATTT